>Ga0180432_10002781_pt1 | contig 25892 bp, 22 predicted proteins | sample SS_ome_10_FD_132414 | JGI IMG/M metagenome (GOLD analysis project Ga0180432, IMG submission 132414) | Hypersaline lake sediment archaeal communities from the Salton Sea, California, USA - SS_1_MS_2 metaG | ecosystem: Environmental > Aquatic > Non-marine Saline and Alkaline > Hypersaline >... | reverse complement strand
TCGCATTTGCCATACACGAACAAAAGTCCGACGACTCCGAAGCCTGGGAATCAACGTCGACCGGTTGAACTCTTGCATATCCGGTGACCTATGAATAGGTGGCGCTGCAGTATTAGAAAAACTGCTCTGAGGACGCTGGTTTAGGGGCTAGACCAACTCAGTGCCAGTTCCGGTAGCTTCACGACCATGCTGAAGCCGGTCCTGAAGCTGTCGAAAGGTCAACTGCCTCTGGCATCGGCAGCGGTCTACGCCACCAACGGCCGCTAATTCGAGGTCGAAGCCAGCCAAACCCAAGCACACCCCCAGGCCAAAACCCCCAAAGTCCAGATGGGGGGCCGTAGGCCCCCAAGCGATGTAGTGAACTCAAACTGACCGATTCTCGGCGTTCAGATGGTAACACGGACAAAAGAAATGCGGCGAATCCTGACGATAAGGATTGTGATAGAAATACCTTATCAAAGGAACCGCCGCATGCTTACCATCGGTCGAATCCCACGGAAGACTCAAGGCTTTTTCACGCCCCTGCGAGAACACTTCGCCGTGCCGGCATGGAAGCATTTCTGCGGCCTCGTGGTGGCCATCACGGTCGCGCATTGTAGCACCGTCGAGCGGCTGGCCAAGCTCCTTCGCGGCTCGACCCATCGGACCAATCACGGCGAGTTCCTCTGGCGAAGCGTCTGGAACGAGTCGGCCGTCATGCAACAGATCGCCCTGGACATGCTCCGCTCGCTGTATCGCAAGAACGGCGGGCCATGCTATCTCATCCTCGACGACACCCAGACGCTCAAACGGGCCAAAAAGATGGCCGGCGTCGGCAAGCTGTTCCATCACGCCACCGGCAAGTACGGCACCGGCCACACGATCCTGAAGGCCTGTCTGTGGTATCGCGGGGTGACGATCCCCTGGGGCAGTTGGCTGTGGCTCAAACGGGTCGATGCCCCCAAGCAGAAGATGCCCTTTGCCAAGTTGACCCAACTGGCGGCGATGGCCATCCACAACGCCGAACTGCCGCTCAAGCTGAACGTCACGGTGTTGTTCGACAGCTACTACCTGTGCGACGTGGTGGCCGATGCGTGCCGCAGTCGCGGATGGCACTATATCGGGGCGGCCAAGAGCAATCGGAACCTGACCGTCTGTGGCCGCAAGCACAAGCTGGCGACCTACGGCCGCAATGTGCTGCGCCGCAGTGGGCGGTGGTATCGCATCGAGGGACTGCGGAGTGTCAATAGCTATCGCGTGGCCCAGCGTGTGGGACACATGAGGCACCTGGGCGAAGTGAACGTGGTGTTCTCGCGTCGGCGGAACAAGAAGGGATTCATTGCATTGGTTAGCGATGATCTGGCCGCCTCGCCGAAACGTATCGTTGCCGACTACCTCAAACGGTGGGCAATTGAAATGTACCAGTCATACTATCTCCATTGTAACAGGTTTTATCATGTCTCGGGTCGCGGTTTGGGCTGCGTGAGGTCGGCGGCTTGAGGTTGGTTCAGCCAGCTACGGGGGCAGTTGTGCAGGCGCCGCAGACGATCCAGCTCGTCCTCGTCGGCCCAGATGACCCAACGGCCCCCTGCAACGGGAAGTTGCCGGGCGTGCACCCAGCTACGACGCAGGTAGCTATAAAGCGTCGAATAGGGTATCTGCAGATGGCGGACCAAGTCGGTAATCCACCACTCGTTATCATCCAGGGCCTGTGATTCGGCGGCGCGAGGACGCTTGGTGGGCCGGACACGTCGCCACAGCAGTTGCCGGACCATTCCGGCGTTGAACGTCTCGCGTCGCTTCGGCGGCCGATAGTGTTCCCGATTGAGTCGCTCAGCGATCTGGGCCGCTGTCTTCTTCTCATCACGCAATTCGAGGATACGAGCAATGAGTTGATCGTAGTTGTCGAGTTGATCGTACCTTGCCACGGGACGTACCAGTGCGTGCTGGCTCGTGAAGCCGCCGGCCCAGTGGATGGTCAGATCCACGTGTTGGCTGTTGCCCAGTACGGCGACAGTCACCTTCTCGATCAGGTGGCGCACGATCATCTGCCGATCGGTGGCTTTGGCCTCGGGTGCGTTCCATAGTTTGGGAATGTCGGATGATAAGGATCGGACCAATGTGCGCTCGGCAGCGGTCAACGTTGCAGGTTGTTCACGGTGAAAATGATCGTATTGATCCTCCAGCTTGTGTTGTTCGGCCAGGCGCCGCCTTGATGCACCGGCGCACGACGCCGCGGCAGATGGGACTGGAGCCGGCGTGGGACGGGAACAGCCATGTGCGCGGGCGATGTTCGAGCCAGTAGGCACGCAGGAGCTGCAGCGTTCGCTTCGGCAGGCGCACGTAGCGATCCTTGTTGCCCTTGCTGTTGCGGACGCACACGACCATCCGCTTGCTGTCGATGTGCTCGGCTCGGAGGCGAACGGCCTCCGAGATCCGCAAGCCGCAGGAGTACAGGAGAATCGCAACCATGCGAGCGGTGGGATGACTGATGTGTACGAGCAACTGCCTGACCTCGGCTGCGCTGAGGACCTCCGGCAGCTTCTTGCTCTTCCGGACGCGCATCAGGTCGAGCACGGGCCAGCGGCGCTTGAGGGTGATGCGGTAGAAGAACTTGATGGCAAACAGATAGACGCGGACGGTGCTTCTGGCCAGCTGTCTGGTCTCGGTGAGATAGATGAAGAACTGGCGAATCTGTTCCTCGGTGAGCTGGTCGGGCGCTCGGCCGTAGTGCTTGGCCAGGTTCTTGACGGCCTCGACGTAGGTCCGCTGCGTGCCGGGGGCGAGGCCGCGCAGTCGCATGTCTTCGATCATTCGGCGTCTGAGTTCGGTCATGATGCTCTCCTTCTCGTACGAGGGACGACTCCACCAGCGGGAGTCCACGAGAAGGAGGATAGACCTTGAGCCGAATGTAGACAGTCGCGTAAGAAGAAGCCCCCGTATTCGCACTACCGCGTAAGCGGTTTAGTCCAACCGGGCCACCATGCGGCTGAGCGTTGCCAGCGTTTGCTGACGTGCCGTCATTGGCAGGACAGCCCAGAACTGATCGAGAGCTACCCGCTGGCCGAGATCTACTGTGCGCGGGGGGGGAGTCGTCCGTCATCCGTGACGTTTGACATAACTCTTCTCCTGAAAAGGATTCGCGGCGCCGTTGGCACCAACGTGCCAGCTCCAAGAGCGCCCATACTGACGTTATCAGACGTTCTGCCCCGCTGGCAAAAGCTGTCTCTATGCATGCAGTGTGCGTGGAAGATTGAGATGCTGATCAAGGACGAGAAGCAGCAATTGGGGCTGAGCGACTACCGCGTGCTGCGGTACCGGGCTGTGGTCAGACACCTGCACCTGGTGGACGTCGCGTATGCCTGCCTGACCCACCTGGCCCTGAAGGACCAGGCTGCACAAGGCCGCAAGAAGAACAGAGTGCTGCATCTGCCGACGATGAGTCAACTCAAGGCCCGCATGCGTCAGGTCGTCTGGCAGGAGGCTGTCGATGATGTTATCAAACATAGCCATGAACGTCCGGTCATCCGCCGCCTGGAAAAACTCCTCGCGGCGGCGTGAAATCGGTCAGTTTGAGTAGTGAAGAACCAGTACAAAGGAACCCTGAGTATAGCGAGGGGGCTTACTTATCGGTCAGCCGCTTCCGCGAAGAACTTAGATGGTACGCCACAAATGCCCCCCAGGCAGTTACCGCAAGGAGCACATCTTGTGTCAGCAATCCCTTTATCCGGTAATGGCGATAAGAATGGAAGACAAGAAGGAGCAGCAGAATTGCGGGCGCAGCGCTGAACAAAGATCTGGTGAGGCGAAACAGGAGTCCTGACAGCTTGTCGATTACTGTGGCCATTTCTACTTTCCGCTCCCTCGGCACAGTCGCGAACGCCAATATGCTCATCATCAACGTCTGGACGACAAACCGTCCCCAATCCTCTCCTATTGCGTACAAGGGTAAGGAAGGAAGCAGCAGGAACAGGAAGATCTTGAAATTGGCTTTGGTCTTCAGTATATGCCCGGCCCCAAGCAGGACGAGAGTTGGCCAGAGGAGTACTGCGAGCAGCTTAAGAACCATCCGAAAAGGACCTTTTGGGGAGCTAAAGTGAATAGCAGCTTGCTCCAGTAACAAATCAGATAAGGAAGGCAGCGCATCGTCTGCGGGGTGTACAAGGGTCGAATCACTCGCAACCATGGCGAAATTGTCTGATGTAGCATCTTGCTTGTTCAACAGGAGCACAATGCCTAGAACCAGCACAGCCATGATGGGTAACAAGACCATGAATCTAGGCGGCTTCCCAGCGGAAAGGCTATGAATCAGGTAAATCCCCGGCAGTAACAGGAACACTGAAGCCTCGTGAGTGAGCACTGCCAGGATTGCGGTGACCAGTGCAAAGATACCGCTCAGTTTTTCCCCTAGTCTTCTGGCGACAAAGGCGTAGACGATCACAAGCGCAAATGCAACGTGCATAGGGTCGCCCACAGTCTCGTAGAAGACCGTGGTTGCTGGCCCGGATACCATAACCACAAAGATCAGTAGCCAGTTCCGGTTGTCGGATATCCTCTTGAAAAACAAGTAGTAGATTGACGCGACTACACCCGTGGCAAAGGTCACTCCGATTACATTCACCGTCACGTAAGAAATCGGATCGCTGAAGAAGAACCGTATGACAGATCCCAGAAGCGCCCGCCTTTCATAACCATCTGAGTAGGAGATCAGCCAAAAATTGGCCCAGTATCCATCAACCCAGCCGGTGACCTGCCCCCAGTGAGTCGCAAATGCTACATTGTACAGTGTGAGAATCCCCGCTGCCGCAAGACTGACAGGGAGTCTGATCCTGCGTGACCATGCGTCGGTGGCTCGCGGGGGAGGGTCTTGGGGAGAGGGGGAGCGCTCGGGGCTCGCTTGATCCTCTGTGCTAGTCATACTCATCACCTGATCGATCCTTTTGCCTCGTCTCGGCAAGCAGTTGACTGCTAGGAACCAGCCCTAAGCCGGCCTGTCCCAGCACATGACAATGTACCCCAGATCCCAGCCATGTCAAGGCCAATCCGAAGATGATCCTCGTCTGATGGGCTTCGGCTGGTTAGGTAGTCCCTCGACGTCGAAGGCGGGTACAGGCACGTCTTCGGCCTGCGGGCGTGTCTTGGCTCGCAGTTCAAGTGGAATCTTCTGAGGCCATTTTGTGTTAGGCTTCTTCTCGCTTGCTCTGAGCAACGCGGCTTGTCTCGGCTTTGTGTTCACGCCGCGTGCTCCATCATCTCGCCCAGCTTCGCCTTGGCGGCCTGAGCCCAGGCCTGCCACTTCGGGATCTGCGTCCGCACCCCGCCGACGTACACGTCATGCGGCGTGACCACGTCCCCGCCTTCGGCCGGCACCAGCGCCCAGTGCGGCCGCTGCTGGTTGTATCGCTGCCGAAACTCCGCCAGGCACTACCGGCAGTGTTCCGGGCTGTCGTACAGCCCCCAGTACAACTCCTCCTCCTTCAGCGTCCGATGGAACCGTTCCAGCAGGCCCAGTTGCGTCGGCGTGCGGTACTGGTCCGCACGTGCCGGAACACGTCCTTCAGGTACGCCTCGAACCGCCGCGCCACGAAGCTCGGCCCGTTGTCGGTCAACAGGAACGGCCGCTTGGTCAGCGGCCCGCACAGCCGTTCGGCTTCGGCCTGGGCCAGGTCCAGTGCACGGACCGCTTCGGCGGCGCTGGTGCTGTCGGTCAGGTACGACGCCAGGAGGTACCGGCTGTAGTAGTCCATCACCGTGATCACGTACCGCCAGCACCTGACCGAGAAGAACTGGCAGGAAGTGCAGGCCGGTGTCGAGGTCAAGCTGGTACCGGGGCCCGACGGGGCCGAGACGTTCATACTGGCCCGCAGCCGGGACCGGCAAAAGAAGGAACAGGCCATCCACGAGCGGTTCCGGGGCCGCATGGAGGACGGATTGAGCAAGCTCAAAACGGCCATCGAAAGCGGACGGCTGAAGGACCTGGCCACGGCGTGCCGCCGCCTGGGCCGGCTGCAGCAGCGGTGCTGGCGTTCAGCAGGCGCATTCGACGTTCAGATCCAACCGCTGGCCAGGCCGCCAGGAAAGGCCAAGCTGTCGATCACGTGGAAGATCAACCGGCGCTGGACCGATTGGGCGGCATTGTCGGAAGGCTCTACCTGCTTCGGACGAACCTGACGGGCCTGGATCCGGCGACGCTGTGGAAGCGGTATATCCAACTGACCGAGGCCGAGTGGGGCTTCCGCATCACGAAGGATGAACTGGGGATTCGTCCGATCTGGCACCAGAAGACTGATCGGGTGCTGGGGCACATCCTGGTCTGCTTCCTGGGCTACGCGCTGTGGAAGACGTTATCGCAATGGATGCGGCGGTCGGGGCTGGGCGACGCGCCGCGGACGCTGCTGGCCGAAATGGCGAAGATCAAGAGCGGCGACGTGGTGCTGCCGATTCGCCCTCAGCCGGGTCGGCCGGCCCGGCGAATACGGCTTCGATGCGTCACAGCCGCCGATGAGGCCCAGAAGGTCCTGCTGAATCGTCTCGGCCTTCGGCTGCCACGACGCTTGCGACGCGTGGACGAGGTGGTTCAAATGTAGTGAAGACTTTTGCGAGATAATGGCTCTAAGGCCCCTTTACGGCTCTTCTCGGCCATCTACTCCGTAACTTGGGTTAGGGCATGGCAGCCAGGGCTGTCCGGGGATGCGCGCCGGCGGCAGAGCGGTGTGTTCCGACAGTGTGCCGGAGATCGTGGATGTTCCACGGTGCGTCCGCGGGCGCTTCTTCTCGGCGTCCGTACGGCGTGTCGAGAGTCGGAGGGGACGTCAGGCTTGATAGAGACGGCCGCGCGAATGTGAACAAAACGCACGTGAGCACGGTGAGGACACGTAGAAAAGTACGCTCGCGTCGAAGATTCGTCTTCACAAGGACTTCGAGATCGATTAGTATTCTTCCAGTATCCTGCAGTCAGTATCGTGGAAGTCGCCAACTGCAGATTGCCTGAGAAAACTCCGAGTAAGATGATGTGATACGTTTGACAGGAGTCCACCCGTGAGCAGCAAGGTCGCCGTTGTCCGGACGCAGCCCCAGACCGTCCTGGCCGACGTCCGCCGCGTGATGACACTCGGCGGCGTGTCGGACGCGCTCGATCCGGGGGCCATCACCATCCTGAAGAACAACCTGAGCTGGCACCTGATGTACCCCGGGGCGAACACCACACCGTGGCAGTTGGAAGGCGCGATCCTCGCCCTCCGTGAGGCCGGGTTCGACGACCTGGTCTGCGTCGAGAACGAGACGGTCGTCACCAGCGCGGTCAAGGGGGAACGGCTGAACAAGCAGCGGATGGTCTGCGGGCACCACGGCGTGCCGATCAGATACAACTTCCGCAAGGCCGACATGACCTGGCAGGTGTACCAGCCCCGCACCGAGATGTCCGTTCTGGCCGAGGTCTTTCCCAAGGGCATCCGCATTCCGGACTACTTCCCCGGCAAGAACGTGGTCCATTTGCCGACGGCCAAGTGCCACATCTACACGAACGTCACCGGGTCGATGAAGAACGCCTTCGGGGGGCTCCTGGGCAACACGCGGCACTACTGCCACTCGACAATCCACCGCACGCTGGTGGACCTTCTGGCCATCCAGAAGGAGATCCATCCCGGGATCTTCACGGTGACCGACGGCACGACGGCCGGCAACGGGCCCGGGCCGAGAACCATGACGCCCGTGACGAAGAACATCCTGCTGGCCGGGGCGGACTGCGTCGCCATCGACGCGGTCGCTGCAAAGATCATGGGCTTCGACCCGATGGCGCACGCGTTCATCCGGCTGGCCCACGAGCGGGGCCTGGGCACGGGGCGGATCGAGGAGATCGAGATCGTCGGGGACGTGGACATTGCCGAGGAGAACTGGGCGTTCCACACCGGTAACAATACCGCCTCGGCCGTGGGCAAGCTGCTGTGGTTCGGTCCGTTCCGATGGCTCCAACGCCTCATGTTTCACACCCCGATCGTCTACATCTTCATTCTGGCCTCGGCCCTCTACCACGACCGCATCTGGTACCCCCTCCGCGGCCGTCGCGTCGTGAAGCAATGGCTGGCCAACTCCCCATGGGGGCGGCTGTTCGACGGCTACGAGCCCGGTCGGGCGCCTTGACCGGCTCCGATGCGGGGGGATAATGGCAGGCAAGGCCGCTTCACCCTGGAGCACGAGGCATGACTGACGACCCGATGAGATTCGACGGGGAGAGAGCATTCGAGCACCTGGAGCACCTGGCGGTGAAGATCGGCGCCCGGCTGACCGGGAGCGCCGGCGAACACAAAGCCGCCGCCTACATCGCACGGCAGTTCACATCCTTCGGGCTGAAGGTGACGCGGCAGCGCTTCGACTGCGTGACCTACGACAGCCGAAAGTGCACGTTCGAGGTCCGGCAGGGAGGGCATTGGCGGCAGGTGGAGGTCGAGCCGGTCATGCTCACCAGGAGCACGCCCCCCGGCGGGGTGGAAGGGGAACTGTTCAACGCTGAGACGGGCCAGCCGGAGTATCTCACGCCCCGGATGAAGGGCAAGATCGTTCTGGTGTGCGGCCGTCTCAAGGCCGAGGACCGCCGCCGCATCGTGGGCCACGGGGCCCAGGCAATCATCCTCATCGACCCGGCGGTGCGCGAGGGCCTCCGCAGGGCGCTCGTTCACGACGAGAGCCGCAGGACGTACGGCAGCGTGCCGATGGCGGGCATTCGCCACCTGGACGGGGTGGACATTGTCAAGGGACATGCCGACCGGGGTCGGCTGGTGCTTCGGAACAGCGAGCGGGCTTCGCACAGCCTGAACGTCATCGGCGAGAAGGTCGGCACGGACTGTGCCGACGAGATCGTCGTCGTCTGCGCCCACTACGACAGCCACTGGCGGATCCCGGGCGCTTCGGACAACGCCGCCGGGACGGCGGTCATGATGGAACTGGCCCGGGTGCTGGCGGGGCGCCCGAGCAGGCGCACGCTGCGGTTCATTGCGTTTGCGGCCGAGGAGACGGGGCTGCACGGCAGCACGTTCTACGCCAGCGCGTTGGCCCGCAAGGCCCGTCGCGCCAAAGCCCGCCCGTCCTTCGACGAGCGGGTCGACACGACGGAGTGCGACCGGCATCGGCTGACGTTCAACATCGACGTGCAGGGGAGCGTTCTGGGGCGGTACCGGGCCCTGTTCAGCGGCCCGGAAGACCTGGGCGCCTCGGTGCGTCTGCTGTCGAAGGAGATGGGCATGGCCTGCGAGGTGGAAGCCAAGCCGATGAGTTCGGACGGCACGCCGCTGGCGGCGGTGGGGGTCCCGGCCGTGCAGTTCGCCCGTTCCGGCGGGACCGGCGGGTTCGGGCATCAGACCGGGGACGACATACGGTACATTTCGGCGGACGCGCTGGGCTCGGCGGGCGCCTTTGCCGAGCGCTATCTCCGCCGCTACGTCACCGACGCGCCGGTGTTCGCCTTTGCCAGGGAGATTTCCGAGGACCAGGTGAAGGCCGTCACCAAGTACTTCACCGATGGCGCGTTGCCTGTCCCGGGCGAAGAACCCGCCCGCAAGAGAGCCGCCCGCCGCGACGGAACTCGCCGGAGCAAGCCGTCTTCCCGCAGGTCACGCAGTTAGCCGCAGGGAGGGACATGGCCTGTGAAGTGGAAGCCAACCGGATGGGTTCGCGCGGTACGCCCGCGGTGGCAGTAGGGGGGGCACACCGTGCGGTTCGCCCGTTCGTGCAGCCCTGCGGGGGTTTTCGACTGGAGAACCGGCCTGCCCGTGTCGATAGGAACAACACGTGCGTGCTGCAGTGCGGGTGTGCCTGTGGGCATCGGGAAACGTCAGGCCGTGAGTTCGTATGGTCTCTCGTCTGCCCAGACCCTAAGCGCCGACAGTGACGGTAGTCAGGTCACCCGGTGATCGAACCCTGGACCGCTTTGCTTCGTAGCTAGCTATGACTGCTCAACCGGCGCCTCCAAACGAAAGAACAGAATCTTGAACTCGGTGCTTGTAACAGGCGGGTGCGGCTTCATCGGCGCGAACTTCGTCCGGTTCGTGTTGGGCCAGGCGGACCCGCAGTGCCTTGTCCTGAATCTGGACAAGATGACCTACGCCGGCAACGCCGAGAACCTGGCGGGCATCGAGCAGGCCTGCCCCGACCGCTACCGCTTCTTCCGCGGGGATATCTGCGATGGCGAACTGCTGGACCGCATCTTCACCGAACACACCCTTGACGCCGTGATCAACTTCGCCGCGGAGTCTCACGTCGACCGGTCCATCGTGAATCCCAACCTGTTCATCGAGACCAATGTTCTGGGCACCGCCACGCTTCTGCGGGCGGCACGGACGCACTGGCCCGAAGACACATGGGCCCGCCGGAAATTCCTCCAGGTATCGACGGACGAGGTTTACGGCTCCCTGCCCGAGGACGATCCTTCGCAGAAGTTCACTGAACGGACCCCGCTTTGTCCGCACAGTCCGTACTCGGCGTCCAAGGCTTCGGCGGATCTGATCGTCCAGGCCACGTGCGACACGTACGGTTTCCCGACGCTGATCACCCGCTGTTCGAACAACTACGGCCCGTATCAGTTTCCGGAGAAGCTGATCCCCCTGATGATTAACAACGCCGTCCACGACCAGCCCCTGCCCGTCTACGGCGACGGCAAGAACGTGCGAGACTGGCTGTACGTGGAGGACCACTGCGAGGCTATCTGGACCGTCCTGAATCAGGCCGACCCGGGCGAGGTCTATAATATCGGCGGCAACAACGAGATGCAGAACATCGAGATTGTCCGGATGCTGCTGGACGCCCTCGGCAAGCCGCACTCCCTGATCACGTACGTGACGGATCGCCTCGGCCACGACCGGCGATATGCCATCGACGCCACGAAGATCACAACGGACTGCGGCTGGGAGCCGAAACACACGTTCGCCCAGAAGCTTCCCGAGACGATTGACTGGTACCTCGCCAACAGTGCATGGGTCGAGCATATCGTCTCGGGCGAGTACCGCCAGTACTATGACATGATGTACGGTGGGAGGTGAAGATCATGGCAGAGTCCGCCCCCCCGCCGGCCGGTGAGTTGGCCGAGCATGCAGACGACCCCGGTACCCCCGCCGAAGAGGCCGCCATCGAATACAGTGTGGTGATTCCGGTCTACAGGGCGGCCGACACCCTGCAGGAACTTTGCGAACGCCTGGGAAACGTGCTCGGGGAGATATCGCCGGCCTATGAGATCATCCTTGTCGACGACGGCAGTCCGGATGACTCGTGGCGCGTCATGACGTCCTTGCGCGAGCAGAACCCCCGGATAAGGATCCTCCAGCACATGCGGAACTTCGGCCAGCATGAAGCCCTGCTGTCCGGCATGGAATGCTCACGGGGCGAGTTCGTCATCACCATGGATGACGACCTCCAGCACCCCCCGGAAGAGATCCCCAAGCTGGTCGAAGCCATCCGAGCCGATGACGCCGTCGACGTGGTGATGGGGGCGTATAAGGTCAAGCAGCATTCGTGGTTCCGGAACCTGGGGACGCGGGTCATCAATGCCGTGGTGTCCTACGTCTTCAACAAGGATCGCAACCTCAAGCTGACGAGTTTCCGAATCATCAGGCGGCCCGTGGTCGCGGAGCTGACGCTGGATCGCTCCCAGTGTCCCCGCATCGGTCAGTTGCTGCTGATGATCACGAACCGGATCCGCAACATTCCGGTGGAGCACCATGCGCGCCGGCACGGGCAATCGGGCTATACATTCCGCAAGCTGGTGGCGACGGCCCTGGACAACATCCTGAGCAATTCGTCGCTGCCCCTGCAGGTCGTCAGTTACCTCGGTTTCGGCAGCGCGTTTCTCAGCATGGTGCTGACCGTGTACTACCTCGCCAAGTACTTCATCGGCGGCGTCAGCGTACCTGGCTGGACCACGGTGGTCTTGCTGTTGCTGTTCTTCTTCGGGGCGGTCATGTTCTCCTTTGGCGTCGTGGGCGAGTACTTGATACGGATTCTGCGAGAGACCAAGGCCCCGCCACGGCGCATTGTCAGAAGGAAGCACCTGTAGGTGGAGCAGACCAGACCCACTGCGACACGGCCGGCAAGAGGGAACAAGACGTTCAGTCTTGTTCTGCGGGCGATCGTGTTGGCCGGTACGCTCGCCATCCTAAGCTCAGTCATCGACGTGGCGTCGCTCGGCGGGCTCATGCTGAACATGTCCCCGTGGGTCGTACTGGTCGCGTTGGCGGTGGGAGTCGGCAGGTGCGCCCTGACCAGCATGCGATGGCGCCTGCTGAACCCCGATCCCACCGCACAGCTCAGCAGTTGGCATTACTTCCGGTACATGATGCTCAGTAATACGTTCAATCTCTTCATGCCCGGGGCACTGGGGGGCGACATCGTCCGGTCCGTGTTGGTTGTCCGGTCGGTAGGGGAGCATCGTGGGTCGAATCTGTTCGCCATTCTGGCCGACCGGGTGGTCGGCTTGTTCTCGATTCTCGTGCTCGGCACGATTGCGTGCGCCTTTGCGCCCGGTCTACCGGAGCGATGGAAGCACCTGGCGTTCCTGCTGACGCTGGTAGTACTGTTCTTGGCGACCGTCGCCCTGGCGATGTCGGGCATTGTTGCCAGGCTGGCCGTCAGGGCCCTACGCCACCTGGGAACAGCGGGCCAGTCCGGTATCAGGGCGTTGCAGAGCTTGCGGAGCACGTTGGAGTACTACCGTGCCAACCGAGGCAGAACGTGCCTGGCGCTGCTTCTGTGTCTTCCCATTCACGCGAGCTGGTTCGTCATTGTTTACATGATGGCCCGCAGCCTGGGCATGGAGATATCGTTCCTGACGCTCTCCACGGTTTCGGCGCTGGTATGGGTGGTCACCGCCGTGCCGATCAGCTTCTCCGGACTCGGGGTCAGGGAACTGTCGTTCGTTTTCCTTCTGGGCATCCACGGCATATCGTCCGAGTCCGCCACCGCCCTGTCGCTGTACCAGTTCATCATCACGGTCTTGCTGGGCATCGTTGGGGCCGGGTTCTTGATGTTCAAGGGTCCGCAGCTCAGGAACAGCACGCAAGCCGATCAGGCGACGGAAGCCTCACAAGGGCCGCCTGGCGGCCAGGACGTGCCCGACGGCGCTAGGGCGCTTCAGGAGCCTGCGCGGTCGCAGCATGCGTCTCAACGCTCCACGCCGACACACGGTAAGGGCCTGGAATGCCTACGGGATTCTGCGTAATCGGCGCCGGAAACAGCGGTCATGCGATGGCCGCCGATCTCGCCTTGCGCGGGCATGAGGTGCGGCTGTGGAACCGGGACGCGGCGAAGGCAGAGCAGTTGCGGGTGCTGGGGGGCATCCGATGCACGGGCGTCATCGAGGGCTTCGCCCGACTGGCGGACGTGACCTGCGACATGGGCCAATGCCTGTCGGCTTCACAGATTGTGCTCGTGACCGTTCCGGCGTTCGGGCACGCGGACGTCGCACGGGCCGTGGCGCCCCATATCCGAGACGAACATATTCTCGTCTTGAACCCTGGGCGGACGTTCGGGGCGATGGAAGTCAGGAACATCATCCGAAGCCACAGACCCGACTGCCACGCCATCATCGCCGAAACTCAGACCATTCTCTACACCTGCCGAATGACCGAACTCGGCCACGTCACCGTTTATGCGCTCAAGCCCGAGGTGGGACTGGCCGCCCTTCCCGGGGCAGCTACGGAGGACCTGGCCGAACGCCTGGACGAGTTCTTCCCAGCGTTGTCCTCGTGCGGCAGCACGGCCAACACAGGCTTCAACAACATGGGGGCCATTCTGCACCCGGTGCCGACGCTGATGAACGTCGGGTGGATAGAGTCTCCTCGCACGGCCTTTCGGTACTACTATGAGGGGATAACGCCCACGGTGGCCTCGGTCCTGGAACTGCTCGACGAGGAGCGCATGGCCGTCGGAACAGCCTACGGTGCGGACACGCAGTCGTTAAAGCACTGGCTGGAGACCACCTATGCGGTTCAGGGCGAGAGTCTCTACGATTGCTTGCAGGCCAACGAGGCCTATGCCTACATCGATGCACCGACGTCCACAAGGCACCGGTACATACTGGAGGATGTCCCGACCGGCCTGGTGCCGATAGCCTCCTTTGGAGAGATTGCAGGCGTCCCGACGCCTTGTACGGATATCATGATTGACCTTGCATCCAAGGTATTCCGGTGCGACTTCCGCGCTTCAGGTCGCACGGCGGCGTCTCTCGGTCTTGCCGGGGCGTCCGTGGACGACGTGGTCAGAGGCCTGGGGTGAGCCCCACGGAGAGAACGATGGTCCGGCGTCCCCAACGCAGAATCGTGTGTGCCGCACTCGGCGAATGTGTCCATACCACCGGCATACAGAGCTTCCTGACTATCGCCAGAGACGAAGGGTGCGACACGGTGTTCCTGGGCCCGGCCGTGCCCGTAGAGACACTGCTCGACGAGGCGCGGGAGTGCGAGGCCGACATCATCGCCGTCAGCTACCGCCTGACACCTTCGGTGGCGGGAAGTCTGTTCGGGGAACTGAAGGACCGGGCCGAACAACTCGGGCTTGCCGACAAGTGTTTCCTGTGCGGTGGAACGGAGCCCGTTGTCGCCGAGGCTGAACGCACCGGGCTCTTCGACCGGTGCTTCACATCGTCGGCCAGCGCCGATGACGTCCGCGCCTATCTGCGGGGGGGCGCATCCGGGCGTACCCAGGAGCAGTTTGCCTCGACACTCACCGACCGCATCGTGGCCAGGCATCCGCGCCCCATCCTCCGCAGCCACTTCGGCCGACCCGATCTCGACGAGACGTTCGAGGGCGTGCGCCGGCTGGCCGAGTCCTTCCTCATGGACGTGATATCCATCGGTCCGGACCAGTACGCGCAGGAGAACTTCTTCCATCAGGACGAGGTCACGGCGCCTCCGCCCGGGGCGGGGGGTGTGCCGATCCGGACCGAGGACGATCTGGAGCGGATCGCCCAGGCCGCCCGCACGGGGAACTTCCCCCTGCTGCGCTGCTACAGCGGCACGCGGGACATTGTCAGGATGGCCGACGTGCTTCGCCGGACGATCGACAATGCCTGGTGTGCCGTCCCGCTGACGTGGTACAGCCAACTGGACGGGCGCAGCGGGCGGTCCGTTCGGCAGACGGTCGCCGAGGCGCAGGAGGTGATGCGTCTCCACGGGCAATGGGGTGTGCCTCTGGAGTGCAACGAGGCCCACCAGTGGAGCATGCGCGACGCGCATGACGCCTTGGCCGTGGCCATGGCGTTCCTGGGGGCCTATACGGCCAAGGCGATGGGCGTGCGTCATTACGTGTCCCAGTACATGCTGAACACACCAAAGGGCACCTCGCCGGCGATGGACCTGGCGAAGATGCTGGCGAAGATCGAACTGATCGAATCGCTTCATGACGAGTCGTTCGTGTCGTACCGCGAGGTCAGGGCCGGCCTGGTCTCCATGCCCGCCGATCCCCTGCGAGCCATGGGGCAGTTGGCCGCATCAACCGTCACCTGCATGCACCTCTCGCCGAGCATTCTGCACATCGTGGGCTACAGTGAGGCCGTCGAGTTGATCGGCCCGGAGCAGATCATCGACAGCGCCAAGATCGTCGAGCAGGTCATCGATGATTGTCTTCTGGGCCTGCCGAACCCGGCGTGTGACCTGAGCGTAGAACAGCGCAAGAGGTTCCTGGTCAGCGATGCGGAACTCATCCTCCAGGCCATCCGCGATCTCGGCGCCGACGACTGTGCCGATCCGCTGCTGAGTGCCGAGTGCATTGGCAAGGCCGTTGACGTGGGTATCCTGGATGCGCCCGGACTGGCCGGCTGCGCAGCCGGGCGCGGCCTGGCACGGACCGAGGTGTGCCACGGCGCGTGTGTTCCGACGGACGGCTCGCCCGGGGGACACGTTACGGAGCGGGAGAGGCTGGATGGGCTTGCCGGATAAGACCGTCCTTGCGGTGTGAGTGAGCCCCGCCGACCGTAACGCAGCCGGCGGGCCTGACGCGACGCCCTGCGGTACGCCAGGGCAGGGAAGAAACAACCATGGGCCGACCGAAACAGGCAATCATCGTGCTCGGGCTGACGTACAATCAGATTCCTCTGATCGCGAAGGCCCGGGAGATGGGGTATCGCGCCATAGCGATCGGCGTCGGTGGAGGGCAGCCCGTCGCGGCAGAGCATGCGGACGCCTGGTTTCTGATCGATACGTCCGCCGGTGATGACGTGCTGGCGCTGGCCAAGAGGGAAAACGCCGCTGGACTCGTCACGTGCGGAACAAGCACGGCGATGTGCACTGCCGCCTACGTCACCGAGGCGCTGGGCCTCAGCGACAAGGTCATCTCGTACGAGGTGTCGAGAAACGCCGTCTTCAAGGACAGGTTCCGCAAGCTGCTGGCGGACATGATCCCACGGGGGCTGGCCTCGGCGGATGCGTCCGAGGCGTTCTCACTGGCACGGGATTTCTGCTACCCGCTGATCCTGAAGCCCGGCGACGGGGGCGGAGGGAAGGGGATCACCGTAGTCAGAACGCCCGAGCCGGATGCCTTTGCCCAGGCGTTCGCCTACGCCGTCGAACACTCCCGCAGCCGCGTCGTCGTCGTCGAGGAGTTCATCGAGGGTGCGGTTCTCGGCGTCGAGTCGCTCGTCCTGGACGGCCGCGTCCACGTCCTGGCGATCGCTGACAAGGACGTCACTGCGCCCCCTCGCTGCATCACGCTGGGCGTGTCGTTCCCCTCGATGCTGCCGGAGCCCATCCAACAGAACATACGCCAGACCAACGCGGCGGCCATCAGTCAACTCGGCATCACCTGGGGTGCCACGCACATTGACTTGGCCGTGACCGCGGAAGGCCGGGCGAAGATCATCGACATCGGCCCCCGCCTGGCCGGCGGTCCGCTCATGTCGCACCTTGTGCCGGACGCCTGTGATTTCGACGTCTACAGGGCCGTCATCGACCTGGCCGTCGGGCGCATGCCCCAGTCCCCCGGACAGGGCAACCGGAAGCACTACGCCAGTCGCTTCCTCGTTGCACCGGGTCCCGGCACGCTGCAATCCGTCACGTTCCCAGCCGCCGCAGCCGCCGAATGCGGCGTTGAGAACATCCGGCAGCTTGTCCCGAACGGTACCGTTCTTGACGATCCGGCCAATGACGGCGCCAGGCTGCTTCTGTTCACGACGAAGGCCGACTCCCACGAGCTCGCCAGGAAGAACCTGGACGCCTTTACCCAAGCCATCGAGGTCAACCTGGAATGAGGCCCCGAGAGGCTATGCTTCCCCGACGAAGAGACACAGCACGACAGCCCTGAGACTGCAGATGAAGACGCCACCACAGATCCCGTTCAACGTGCCCGCCATTACCGGCCGGGAGAGCGACATGCTCCAGGAGGTGCTGTCGGCGGGGCGATTCGCCGGCAACGGAGCGTTCTCCAGGCGCTGCACGTCGGTGCTGGTTGAGAGGCTCGGCTGCGCAGAGGCGATCATGACCTCGTCGTGTACGGACGCGTTGGAGATGTGCGCGCTGCTATGCGGCGTCGGGCCCGGCGACGAGGTGATCATGCCGTCGTACACCTTCGTCTCCACGGCCAGTGCGTTTGCCCTTCGCGGGGTGAACATCGTCTGGTGCGACATCCGCCCGGACACGAAGAACATCGACGAGACGCTCATTGAGGATCTCATTACCGAACGGACAAAGGCCGTCGTGGCGGTGCACTATGCCGGGGTGACGTGCGAGATGGACGCCATCGCGGCGCTATGCGAGCGTCGCGGCCTGACACTCGTGGTCGACGCGGCCCAAGCCATCGACTGCACCTACAAGGACAGGCCTGCGGCCTCGCTGGGCAACGTCGCGACGTTCAGCTTTCACGACACGAAAAACATCCAGTGCGGCGAGGGCGGGGCCTTGATCGTCAATGACCCGAACCTGGTCGAACGTGCCCAGTTCATCCGCGACAAGGGCACCAACCGCACGCAGTTCATCAAGGGCCTGGTGGACAAGTACACCTGGGTGGAACTCGGCTCGAGCTTCCTGATGTCCGAACTCCAGGCGGCGTTTCTCTGGCCGCAATTGCAGGAATCACGGGAGATCAACGCGAAGCGGCTGCGGCACTGGGACAGGTACTACGAGCGATTGACCGCGTTCCTTCCCGAAGAAGCCCTGCCGATCGTGCCCGAACACTGCACCCACAACGGGCACATGTTCTACATCCTGCTGGACAGCGCCGAGCAGCGCGGGCGGATGATGGAGCACCTGGCCGGGCAGGGCATCAGTGCGTACTTCCACTATGTACCTCTGCACGAGGCGCCGTACTGGCAGGGTAAGTACGCCCACGTGACGCTGCCCGTGACCGAACGTGTGGCCCAGTGCCTCCTACGGCTACCGATGTACTGCGATCTTGCCGATGAACAGATAGACCACGTATGTAAAAGCATCCGGACCTTCGAGAGCTGCTAACGGTATCGCGTCCGGTAGTCGGTCAATAGGAACCGCAACCGCACAGGAACCTCGCGCAACGAAGCCAGAGAGAGAGCAACTCGAATTGCAGAGCGGACCGTCCCGTCAGTGTATGACAGGCCAACGTCCCTGGTACGCCAGTGCCCTGTTGGCGATCGGAGTCAATCTTCTTCTGTATGCGACCTTCCTGAGCTTCACATCGCCCCGTTACGAGGACAATGACGATTGGGCTATAATGTCGATCGCTTCCGGAACGCGCACAGGCGAGCCGGATGAGCATCTCATTTGCACGAATGTCATTGTGGGGCAAGCACTGAAGCACTTGTACCTGACGTGGCCTTCCATACGATGGTACACGGTCTACCTCTTGACCGTGCATTTCGCCTCGACGACGATTTTGCTCACGGCCTTTCTGAGAACGCGGCTGCCGATGGTGGGTTTCCTTGTATGTATCGCGTTGTTCTGCCAGTTTCAGCTTGCCTCTCTCCTGCTTCTCCAGTTCACGTCAACGGCCGTGATCGCGGGCATGAGCGGGATGATTGCTCTGCTGGCCGTTGCACGGGATCGGAGGGGACTCCCTCGCATCATCATGTCCGCCGTGGGTGTCTGTCTGATGGTGATCGCAGTTATGATTCGACAGGACTCCTTCTATCTGTCGATCCTCCTCGGCAGCATGGCGCTCGTCTATTGGCTTGTTCGCACGTGGTCAAAACTGCTTCTTGTTTCTCTCGGCTGCGCGTTACTCCTCGCCGTTGCAGCAATCGGGTACGATCGGTGGGTGTATTCGTCGACCCCGGGTTGGTCCCGGTACATGCGACACATAGAAAGTCGCCGCAGCATAGAGCTCTCTCCTGCGAAACAATATCTTGCCTTTCCAGAGCAACATTGGGACGAAGTGCAACCCGTCTTCGAGAAGATCGGGTGGAGTAAGAATGATGCCAAGATGTACAGTAACTGGTTCTTCATGGATGAAAGGGTCTACTCCCAGGAGAACCTCGATGTGATCGTGGCAGCATTCGGACACCGCACCATGCCCTTCTCTGAGGGTGCCGCACGCATCATTCGGAACGGAGGGAGGCTGTCGTTCTCTCTTGCCGAGTTGTGTCTGAATGGTCTGGCCGCGATTCTCCTTTGTCGTCGAAAACCCCATTTCACCGTCTTGACGCTTCTGGGGATCGGGGTGGCGTCAGCGGTGATCCTAGGCCTGGTCTACCAATGGAAACTTCCCGAGCGTGTCTTGGTGGTAATGCCCTACGCCCTGAGCACACTGTTGCTCTTTACGGCTCTCTCGGACGATCGCCCCGGCCAGGATTCACCTGGGCGGGAACCTCGTCACCGGATCAGTCGTCGCGAGAAAGTCGCCGTCTGTATCTTGGCGTTGCTGGGCACCACAGGAATCGGGGTGGGCGCCCTGCATTCTGATCCCAGGAATCGGACGGGACAGGGCGTATTCCAGAGACTGGTCAGCAAAATGTCAGCCGACATCCGGACGTTGGATCAGCAGCCAATCCTCGTACAAGGGGCAGGGTCATTCCCGGTGAAATGGGCGCCTATCTTCTCGGATGGAGTGGCCTGTCTCCCCTATCGGGGAACGATCCGGTCTGGCTGGGGGACCCATAGTCCGCACTACAGGGCAAACCTGCAAGAACTCTCGATTCGGAACGTCTACAGGGCCATCTATGAGCGTTCAGACGTCTACCTCGTGATCAACCTCCAGAACCTGCCGTTACTGATCACTTTCATCAAGGAGCACTACGGTGACGAGATTGTCTGCATAGAGGTGTTCAGGTATCCCCTCGCTCCCCTCGCCGACGGAACCATCAGCATCATAAAGGCACACCGGGTGGATTTCGAGGAAACTCAGAGCGGGAGCCCCATCGACTGAACTTGGGACCCCATCAGTAGGCCTTGGCCCGAGGACACAGCGCAAGACCGATAACGAGGCAAGGCCGAATGACGAGCAATTGCAGAGACATGCTTCTGGCAAGCGGTGCGGGGAGCAATTCTCAGTCACGACGTGAAGCATCTTCGTAGCTGCGGTGTGGTCGAGTTCGACAGGAAGGGCAAGCATGTCGGCCCGCCGCTGCCTGTGACTGAACGTGTGGTCCAATGCCTCCTTCGGCTGCAGACGCACTGCGATCTTGCCGATGAAGAGATTGGCCGCGTGTGTGAGAGGATTAGGGCTTTCGAGGCTGACGGGATCGCCGATGTCTGAGGGACAATCACCTTCGCTGAAGCACTTCAGAAGAGCCGATACGGATTTCGCCAAGGGTGTTGCCATCTGTCTCCTGCTCATCCATCACCTTTTCTACACACATCCCGATATCGGCATGGTAGCAGGATATCAGGTGGTGTGGCGACTGGCTCACGCTGCGAGTGTGTGCGTCGCGATGTTTCTGATTCTGAGCGGATACGGCTTGTCGGAGAGCGATCTACGACAGCCCCTTCCCTTGCAGAAGTTCTACGTGAAACGCCTAAGCCACCTGTACCTCAACTACTGGTTCATATGGGCTGTATTCGTGCCAATTGGAGTCCTGTTCAAGGAACGCGGCATAGGTAGTATATACGGACCGCCGGCTCACGCGTGGGTGGGAATGGCTCTTAATCTTGCCGGAGTCCAGTGGTTCCTGAACACCCCATCGTACAATGAAACATGGTGGTTCATGAGCGCCATTCTCGCCTTGTATCTTCTGTTTCCGGTGATGAAGAAGCTCATTGGTGCACTGGGGCACTGGTTCCTGGTCGTGGCCTTCGGTGCAGTCCTGATGGTGGGTTTCGAAGTGATCCAGCCCGTCGGCCCCTTCCCTATGCACGGGCTGACCCTGCATACCGTCGCCTTCGGTCTTGGCATATACCTGTCCCAGAGGAAAGGGTTCATGAAGCTCGCCGGAATCCTCTCAGCCAGACGGTGGTGGAAGTGCATACTCTATGTCGTGCTGCTCCTCGGGTTGGCGTTGCAGCGACAGTATGGGCCCGTACTCATGGCAGGACACTTGGACTCACTGTTCGGTCTGACCATTATCGTGTTCGGGTATGAGTTTCTGTCCAAGTTGGCATTCCTGCGTAAAGCACTGGTCTTCATTGGTCGGCACTCGTTTAACATCTTCCTCTCGCACACATTTATCTATTGCTACTACTGGGCTGACCTGATCTACTGGTCGGGGAATCCACTGCTGATGTTCGTGGAGCTTCTCTTCCTGTCCGTAGTTGCGTCGGTGGCCCTGGAGAGAATCAAACTCCTATGCGGACTGGAGCGGCTTCGCCGGTACATTAGCCGAAAGACCACAGCAGGTGCTCGCATTCCCGGCACTTGTGCAACAGCCGAAAGTGGCAGCCTCCGCCTCCCAAACCGCAAACACGATAGCAGGGCATGACGATGGAATACAAGGGCATCATTCTGGCCGGGGGTGCCGGGACGCGTCTGTACCCGATGACCTCGATCTATAGCAAGCAGTTGATAGCCGTCCACGACAAACCGATGATCTACTATCCGCTGTCGACCGTGATGATGGCCGGCGTGCGGGAGATCCTGATCATCGCCGGGCCAGAGACCATCCCCTGGTATCGCAAGCTCTTCGGGGACGGCAGCCGGCTAGGGCTTGCCATCGAGTACGCCATCCAGGACGCCCCGCGCGGCATCGCCGAGGCGTTCATCATCGCGCAGGAGTTCATCGGCAACGACGGCGTTCTGTTCATCCTGGGCGACAACATCTTCTACGGATACCTGGATTTTCTGCGCAAAGCCATGACCGAGAACGTCGGGGGGACGATTTTCGGCTACTACGTGAAGGACCCTCGTGGCTACGGCGTGGTGGAGTTCGACAAGGAGGGCAACGTGCTGTCGCTGGAGGAGAAGCCGGCCGAGCCGAAAAGCAACTACGCGATCCCCGGCCTGTACGTATACGACAACCAGGTCGTCTCGATAGCCGAGGCGCTGGAGCCCTCCGCCCGGGGAGAACTCGAGATCACGGACGTCAACAAGGAGTATCTCCGGCGGGGCCTCTTGAAGGTTGCGCGGATTGGGCGTGGCTTTGCGTGGCTGGACAGCGGGACCCCCGAAGCGCTGTTGGACGCCGGGAACTTCATCGCGACCGTCGAGGCCCGACAGGGCTTGAAGATAGGCTGCCTGGAGGAGATCGCCCTGCGGATGGGGCGCATCACCTTCGAGCAATTCCAGGACATTCTCGCGGACATCCCGAAGTGCCAGTATCGCGAGTATCTGCGCACCGTGGCGGCTGAACTGAAGCCAACAGACTGAGAATCCCCTCCGCCCGGCGGGGCCGCGCCTCCGGGCCTCCGCGCGTACGGACAGGGACAGGAGCACGACGAGATGGACCAGCAAACCTCAGACAGGCCTAACGCCCTGGCCCGCGTGGTGGCCTCGCGCCGCTGGGCCCTGGCCGTCACGATGGCGGTCGTCATGCTGTTCCTGCCGACCTTCATCAACCTGGGCCCCCCGGTTGGCATGGACCTGCCGATGTGGGCCTCAGTGGCTCACCAGCTCAAGGAACACGTGATTCCCAGCACCGGATGGTTCTGGGGAATCCAGGTTCCACAGGCCAATGCGGGACAGCGCCTCGGAAACAGCTACTCGACAAGTCTCATGCTGCCGTGGGCCCTGGCCCACGTGACTACCCCCGGCACCGCGGTGAAGATCGCGTGCCTGCTTGCAGGACTGGTCTATGCGCTCGGGGTGTATTGCGTTTGTGCGCGTTTCACGCCTCCGCTGTTTGCCGCCGCCGCCGCCGTCTTGGGCACTGCCGACCCCTTCTGGCTCATCATGGACGGGATGTGGTACAATATCCTGTCACTGGGGCTGGCCCTCTGGGGGTGGCGTGCGTTGGCGGACTATGCCGAATCGTGGCGGCGATGTCATTGGGTCCAGGCGGTCATCTTCCTCGCTGCCGCGATCTACACTCACCCGCTTGGCGTGGCCCTGATGGTAATCGTATGGGGAACGTATTTGACCGTTTTCCTGTGCCGAAGAGAGCGCGTCGGCGCCTGGCGCGTCATCGCCTTCCTGGCGGTTCCCCTGGTCGCCGGGCTCCTGGCCGCGCCTCAACTGTCAACCTATCTGATCCGATCCCGCCCTCAAGGCTTTGGGCCAGGCTACGAGCGGACGGCGTGGGTGCTGCTGCAAGACCCCCGGGGGGCGATCAGCACGATTCTCTGCTGCGCCGAACCCAGGATGTTCATCGTACCCATCATGACGGCTGTTGGTGCTGTCTTCATCAGACGAGTGTCGTGGAAATGGTGCTGGCCGGTAGTAGTCGGCATTCCCTTGATGGTCCTCGTGGTCATAGGTGTTCCTGAGGAATTGCTACAGAAGAATCTGTATGCGGCTCGCTTCGCCCACGTGTTGCGAGTGCTGTACACCCTTCTAATCGCCAATGGTCTTGCGGCGTTGTATCGTGCGATGCGGACCTGTGTTTCCTGCGGGCGCGCCAGAAGGTACCTGGTGACCGGCGTGTTCGTCAGCGCCCTGGGAATGGTGGCTGCCACGGCGGGCTACAGACTGCTGCGGGATGCGACGTGCAAGCCGACGTTCTCCTCGATAAAGAACGAGGTGACCGTCCGGGACCTCTGGTGGTGGCTGGAGCAGAACGTCGATAGTGGCCAAACGCGGGTGTACTTCGAAGGTACACTGAACAGCTATGAGATAGTGTCCGACTCGCCGCTGCTGCTGCTCGCACCAGGTGACCGCAGCAGTCATATCCTCGCTCTGACGGGGTTGTACACGTCAATCAAGCAGGTGAACGGGTGGTCCGGATTCGGTTCTTCGGTATTCGGCACGCATTACCTTGCCGATGGGGGGCGGTTCTTCGGCGGGCGAAAGCCGCATGAAGCGGCGCCCGAACTCATTGACAAGAACCTGCGCTGGCTGAACTGCCAGTACATCGTGGCAAACAGCCGCGCGATGAAGGAGCGGCTGTCTGACATGCCGTTCCTTAGGGAAGTCAAACAGGTGGAGGATTTCGCGATTTACAGGCACACGGGGATGACCCCGGGTTGGGCCTTCAGGATGTCTGACCCGGACAAGAGGTTCCCCGTCGAGTCCAGGCGGGACGGCCAGGAGTACGTCATCCGCGCTGACGGCTCGAAGGGCAACGCCGTCATTGTCTCGGTGGCCTACGACGGGCACTGGAAGGCCTTCGCGGACGATCGGCCGTTGCCGATCGCCGAGGCCCGGGCCCTGATGAAGCTCCAACTGCCGAGATCAGGCAGGTCGGAGATCCTGCTGCGCTACGATATAGAGAAGACTGGCCCCTTGGTTTGTCTGGGTCTGGGCGGACTGCTTCTGGTCGGAGTGTTGCTGGGGCACAGGTGGCGATCTGCCTGCCGAGCGTGACGCGCCGGACCGTGCTTGGCGTATCGGTTCGGCCCGCCAGTCCGTCCCTGTACCGCCCGGGTTCGTCGGGCTGGCCCGGCGAACGATCTCGGTTCGCAGACCGAGCGGGAATCGATCAAGATGACTGCCACCCTACTGGAGCAAAGGCGCGCAAGTGCCGATAGATAGACAGACACTGCACGATACACGGGCTGTGTCGGAATGGTTCCGACGGGGCGCCAACACGCGAATCGTGCGATGGATGACCATGGTAAGGCAAGACCTCCTGTCCGAGCCGCTCCTCCGCTGCCAACGGCGCCCGGGATCGGTTGACCGCCAGGCGCTGCGGTCAAGAGTCTCAGGCCTGTCACATCGAGGACGGGCAGGTGGCGTTGCGAAGGGCCTACGAGGCCGTAATTGAGACAACCCATGTGGAGATAAGAGATTATGGCATCTAGCGGAAGAAGAAAGACACCGGGGCATCTCTGGGCTGCCATGGGACTTGTTGTGGTCGGTATCGTGGTACTGGTGCCAGGCTGCTACTTTCCGGATGACGTCAAGGCGTTCCTCCAGAAAGACCGCAAGCCTGTAAACGGCGTTGAGTACCGGTTCTATCCGCCGGACTCTCTGTCGATCTCGTCATTCAACGTCCCTGAGATCAACGGGGCAGGGGGGCGTATAAGACCGGACGGCAAGATCAACCTGCCTCTGCTTGGCGAGGTATTCGTTGCGGGCAAGACGCCCGCCGAGATCGAGAAGCTGCTGATCGAGGCGTCCAAGGAGTACTACGAGAGGGCCGACGCGACCGTTCAGGTCGGAGCATATGCATCGCAATTCTACTACATCTTCGGGCAGGTCAGCAGCCCCGGCCCAAAGGTCTGGACCGGGCGAGACACATTGCTGGACGCTTTGTCGCGGTCTTTTCCGAACAACTTGGCCTGGGCCGAACGTATAACGGTCACGAGGCCGTCAAAGCCTCACGTGGGCGGCTACTATCAGGAAGCGCCGAAGGTCTTCGGGCGGTTTCGCCGTTGTGGCATACACGTTCCTGAGGAAGACAATGAGCCGACCATCATGCTATTCAACCTGGAAGCGATGACCAGGAATGGTGATATGTCCCACAACATCCTGCTAATGCCCAACGATATCATCTACGTGCAGCC
>Ga0180432_10002780_pt1 | contig 25893 bp, 9 predicted proteins | sample SS_ome_10_FD_132414 | JGI IMG/M metagenome (GOLD analysis project Ga0180432, IMG submission 132414) | Hypersaline lake sediment archaeal communities from the Salton Sea, California, USA - SS_1_MS_2 metaG | ecosystem: Environmental > Aquatic > Non-marine Saline and Alkaline > Hypersaline >... | reverse complement strand
GCGCCTCGGATCGCGGGGCTTTTGACGCTGCATTGCATGGAAGGCACAGTGGCAGCGACGAGTTGCGCTACGAGGACCTGGCCGCGCTCCTGGACACAGTCAAACCCTCGCCGGAGTTGTTCATCACCGACTGGGGCGTCAATGCCTCCGTGACAGCGACTTCAGAGGCCGTCGTGCGCAAAGAGGCTTCGGAGGCGACATTCCTGGCTGCGTCGGCACTTGGCGCGTCTCGTTACGCTGACAAGCTACTGTGGACGAGACTGGCCGACGACAGCTCGGGTCTGCTGGATACTCAGGGGCAACCTCGGCCGGCTTATTGGGCCGCCTGGCTAGTGAGCAAGTACGCGCCTCGAGGAGCGAGTTTCCGCGGAATCATACGCTGCTCACCCGACGTAGTCATCGCCGCCGTATCCACGCGTTATGCCGCAAACCTCTTCATCGTCAACCTAGCAGACCATCTCACGACGGTACGTGTCAAAGTGACCGGCATCCCGGAACCGATGACTGTGAGAGAACGGAAACTCGACCTCGGTGAGGCTAACACTGTGCAGCATTATAATCTGAGCCTGAGCACAACCCAGCAGGTCAAGTTCCAGGGCCCAGGGGTTTCCGTCGTGCAGTTCATCAACCTCTCCGCCGGCTCGCTCCATTAGCGACAAGCCGGTGCGCCTTGCGCGAAGCAGTGCCAGACGCCTCCCCCCGACTCGTATTCACCCACGCTGAATGTGCCACGCTGCGCGCTCGTGCCTGGCTAGAGGCGGTCCTAGTCGGTTGCCGGCGGTTTATAGCAAGTCGGCTTGTTCCTCATATTCTCCAGCGAGGATAAGGTCGGCGCGATCAGCATAGGCGACCTTCTCTCCCTGCGGTACGGTGCGCCAGATGAGGAACTGCTTGCGGATTTGGCCGAGGAAGAGAGTGTTGGTCTTCTTCCAGGAGTTGATGTCGCCGGCGAGTCGCTGGAGGCGGAGGACAATAGCGAATATGTCGCTGTCGGCAGTCGGTTCACAGCCGAGGCTGAAGTCCTGACTGACGCCGAGGTCGTAGGGAGCCAGCCACATGCGGAGGTGAATCGCCATGCCCTCGCCGAACTCGAATTCTTCCGGTTCGAGCTGGACGTTCTCAGCAAGGAAGTCGCCGCCGGCGTATCCGACGTATTCGTCGAAGAATTCCTTGAGGAATGCCGAGACTCCGTAAGCATCGCGTCCTGTGACCGTGAACGGTAGAACGATGGTCATCATGTCGCCGTCAGGGTCTGGTAGTGACCACCGTCGCTCGATTCCGGGGGAGGCGATCTCTGATGCCTGCTTGCTCGGATAGAGTGTGGACAAAATGACGACAGCCATGGAGATAACCGTAACGGCTATTGCGGCCAGTGATGAATAGTTGAGCTCGAGTCCATGGGTACTGCCTGTGGCATAGAGTATCTTAGTGAGCACCTGCCCCATCAGGTAGCCCATGATAGCACCGAGAACGGCGAAAACAGCGGCTTCGGCGAGGAAGAGCATCGAGATATGTGATGGTGCGAGACCAAGGGAGCTATAGATCCCGATCTCAGTGGTCCGTTCGTGGACAGCCCCGAGCATAGTGTTCAAGACGATGAGGGCCGCGATGAGTATGGGAATGACGATGCTCTCCATGCCGCTGAGGGATGTGACGCCGACTGAACTGAACAGATAAGTGGCATCCTCGAGCCCGGTATAGAGGGAGAGCGCAAAGCGCTTCATCATCCTCTGCACGTTTGTGAGGACAGCGTCGGCGGTGTCGAATTTGACGGCGATCGAGCGGAGTGTGCCTCCCAATTCAAGTACGCGGTTGTAGGGTAGAATGATGAGTTTCTCGGGCCCGAAGTGCTTGTACTCCTGGAGCAGAGAGCCGGCGCTGCTGGCTCCGAGCTGTGAGCGCTGTTCGGCCTGGCGCTGGAGCTCTTTGAGGATTTCGGGGCGCAGCAATGCGTAGTTGACGGGCATGAGTGGCTCGCCGTCAAGGTCGCGGAGCTTACGCATATTCTCTTCACTGACGATCCCGATAACGCGGTAGCGGCTGCCGAACATGATGATTTCGGCGGCACCCAGGTCATCATTGGTGATGTCGAGCGCATCGGCAACGCTGGTAGGTATCAGGCAGGTGTTCTTGTCATCGGCGCTTATCCACCGACCGGCCGTAACCATATCGCCGACGTCCATGACCTGCTGTTCCTGAGGCGAGAGTCCGACGATACAACTAATTGTATATGTTTTGGTGAGTTTGGCGGCGTTGGTCACATCAACCATCAGTTCTTTGTCAATCTGTGCGGAAGTGTACCAGGCGCGTGGCGAGACGGTGGCGGTTTCGGCAAACTCGTTGGCGATGATGTCTGCAGTGGGCGCTTCGAGTGAGAGCCATGACCGGTCGCGAAGCATTACCCCCTGGTAGGCAGGCGCAAAGGGGAGCTTGATCTCATTGACCCTGAGGCCGGCGACGATGGACGTGAAGCTGATGACTGTGAATGTGAGCAGGATCAGGGTGATAGCTGTCAGGGTGGTTCGGATCTTGCGGCGACGCATGTTGGCGATGCCCAGGCTGAATGCGGCAGTGGTTGCAGAAAGCCGGCCGACATCAGCTTCATGGACGCCGCCACGTGACTGCTTCATCGCTTTGAGTTGCTCGTTGAACTTCATCGTGACAATAGAGATAACGACAACGGCCAGGGCCATGATGATGAAGGCAAGGAGAATAATTGGAGGATTCGCTGTGAGCTTGAATGCGGGATGCACCGCAGCCAGGGCCATGAATATGACGAGGAAGACAATGACAGTGCCGATGATGGTGCCGATGACGGTCCTGGCGCTAATGAGAAGGCGCTCGCCGAAGTAGGCGAACGGCAGGAGCAGGGCGAGATAGAAGAGCACGCCCTTGACGACATCGAGTGATGTGCGCTGGACATCGGGATAGGCGCGTGATTCATATCCCCAGGCGTGTCGGGCAGCGGCGAGGCCCTTGTCGTAGTCACGCTCTCTGATACTGTCTTCGGCGAGATCGAGAGATTCCTTGGCCATGTCATGGAGGCTTGTGAGGCGCGCATTGGTGATGCCGCGCTCGGCGAGCTTGTTCATCCGGTACTCATCTATGCGCCACATGTCCATGGCGGCCTGGAGCGGGGTCAGTGGAATCGAAGGCGTGTTTGCGGCTCTGAAGCCCTCGCCTTCGGGATTGTCGTCGGTGGAGTTGATCAGGATCATACGGACACCGAGGAGTCCCATGCCCATCGTAATTTGGAGGTCCACATTCGGCAGTGAATAGACGACGGCACAGGGCTCTACATATGATGGGAACTCGGCGCCACCGGCGGCGACGACCGGGAGCGAGAAGCCGAAGGAAATGGGCGTGCTGTTGTTCGTGGCGTCATAAACGAACATCTTCTGCAGCGTCTGGAAATAGCGCTCGTCAACAAGGTCGTAGACGTCAGTGGGCGAGCAGGCGAATACGACGACGGGCCGTCTAAGTCCGGAGCGTCCGGAGACATCTCTGGGGTACTTGGCGTCGCCGTCGGGGCCGTGGTCAGGCGCGTAAACGATATCGCCATTGCGTGGCGAGAATGCGTAAGCTTCGAGCTTTGCGCCTACGCCCTGCATCTGGCCACGCAGTATGAACTCACTTGTTTCATTCGACATGGCGAGTGTCTCGGTGTGAACGCCCATCATCATCCGGGAGGTTCCCTGGATGAGTACGAGGGCATTGGGGACGGGAGTGTTGGGGACAAAGGATTCTTTGCGCCGGAATTCCAGGACGTCGCCCCTGATGTCTTCGAGGTCGTCCATCTTCTTGAGGGCTTCGACGCGCTTGAGCGCAACTTCCCTCAGTTCGGTCTCGTTGATGAAGTCGGTCAGGAGGCAGACCAACATGCGCAACTGAGTTTGCAGGTTGCCGATGTTAAGGCTGGCGACGGTGTCGAGCGGGGTGTCAACAAGGGATCGTGCATCGTTGACGGTAGTGAAGACGAAGCCGGGACGGCCACCGCGTATGGTCATCTCATGGTCGAATGCGATCTTGCCGGGGAAGAATGTATGCCACTCGCGGCCTTTGACAGGATTGATACCGTCCACGAAGACGTCGCTGACTTCGTATCCGAGTGCTGCGGCGGCTGCTTCGGCGTACTTCGTGAGTTGCTTGCCGACTGGTGAGTAGAAGCGGAGCAGGTGTGCCTGGACGAAATACCATCCGACCTGAAATGCGCCGAGCGTGTTGTTGTGGGTGCTGAGGTCAAGCCCGATGAGCATGTGTATCCTGTCAAACTGGTCGAGGCGGTTCCAGATGGCGATGTCGTTTCGTTTGTTTGCGATGTCGGCCGTGAGTCGCTCTTGGCGCTCTTCAGCGTCTGCCGGGCTGAGTTCGAGTTGTCCAACCAGGACGTTGGCGGGTTTAAGCTGCAACTCGCGTTCAGTAGCGGTCTTGAGGCGCTCCCTGACTTCTGCGAGTCTCGTCGTGGTCTCCTCCAGAGATCTCTCCAGCTCTTTGAGTTCTCTTTCGAGCTCTTTGAGTCGCTGGTCGCGGAAGCGCTCCTTGCGCGGCTCGCGACCACGGAGGTTGACGAACTCGCGCGTGCCTGCGAGGCCGAGGAAGTGGGCGCTGGTGGCCAGGAAGACTACGCTACGGTCCGGCGGGTTGTCGGCAAGCAGGCGGGCGATCTCGAGAAGGCTGGCGATGCCACAGGCATCAGAGGCGCCGGGTGCGCGGGCCGGTACCACGGACATGGAATCGTAGTGTGCCTGGATGATTACAGCTTCTTTGGCCAATTCGGCGTTCTTGCCATTGAGGATGCCGATGATATTACGGTTGATGCGATTCTCCCAGACCATCGGCTTGTCATAGCCGATAGTTCCCTGAATGTCGCTCTGGGCAACCTTGGCGAGGATTTCGGCGGCTTCGTCGCCACCGACGTAGAACCTGGGCACATCTACGGGGACGCGGAGGAGCTTGGTCTCGGCTTCACCCCGCGTAGTCTCGAGCGGCTCGACGAAGAGGACAGCGGCGGCGCCGAGTAGAGGCACGTTCATCCAGTTCTGCTGGGTATTGAAGTCCATCAGCACGATAGCGCCCTGGACATCCTTGCCGTTGAAGTGTGACAGAGTACCCTCACCAACGTAGATAACGGATCCGGTGAGGCCGCTGTTGTCCACCTGCGAGGTGCGGACGAGGTTTGGCCACAATGCGTCAAGATGATAGCGCTTGCCATCAATCTCGAGGTAGCTGCCATAGTCCATAGGAGTTGGGACATGGAACTGTTGCACCATAGTCTGCAGTCCGAGGCGCTTGAATTCGGCGTGGATCATATCTGCGGCGCGGTCGTTGCCGGGATAGCCTGCGACACGACTGCCAAGTTGCTCCATGGCGTGGAGGTCGCCGACAACTCTCTCCATGTCAATACTGCTGGCCCATTGCTCGTAGGTGCCAGCGGCGGCCGTCGAAGGGCTGATGAGGCAGCCGAGAGCGAATATGGTCGTGAGACCGATCAAGCGCCCTGCGGTGCGAAGGTAGTTACGGTCGCAGCGATTTGGCATGTAGATGTCTCTCCTCTATTACTCGCATGAGCGAATCGGCGTATGGAAATGCCGGGTGCAAGCAGCGCTTGCGAGATGCTTCGCATCCCATCGGAGTTTCCTTGCGGAGACTCCACGCATCCCATCGGAACCTTTTTTTTCGGGAACTCCGGGTAAACAAAGACGTTTGGTGTCCCCATGGAACCTGATGTACTACGATGTACTGCTGTTGTATTACGAACAGACGTGTAAGCTCTGCCCCTCTGTTCTGTCTGGCGCCGACGCCCGGCGACGAATCTTCTGCGGCGGTGTCTTGCCAGGCCGGGTCGAGCCTCTGCTCAGCCGAAATGGACGGCATAGGCGTGTCTTGTACTGACGAACAAGTTGAGCCAGCCCCAGACCATGCCCACTGTGAAGAAATGTCCCAGCACGATCCCGACGAAGAACGGGATCAACTGGCGGTAAAGCCTCATGCCTCCGACACGCATCACGATGGTCTTGATGACCCATACTATGAAGAACGGCCCCCATATAGGTCCCCCGTAAGATGTGACCATCGCGTAGCCGAGCGGGTGGAGCGGGAAGCGCAAGAACAGCGAGCGCAAGCCAATCAATGCTGCAGCTATCAAGAAGCCGACTATGCCGGCGGTAGCACGCTGAGTGTCGGGCCTGACGTGAGATTTGAGGTAGCCGGCGGTACCCTCGTACTCGATTTTTGCAAGCCTGGTGCGATATCCGCCTTCAGTTGTGCCCCCCTCAAGTATATTCGCCCCGTGGGTGTAATAGGCCTTCAAATGAACATGATACGCGCCAAGAAGTCCGAGCAGTAGTGCGATGATGAGCCAGGAGCTCATGGCGCGTTGGCGGATATTGGCGACACCGGCAATCTTAGAGGCCTCGATCTGATAGGCCATCATTGACTGGTAGTAGCCGCGACTGAGGAACATGAACAGCGAGAAGATGGTGAGATTTGTCATGTTGCCACGAGGCGCGAATGGTGCGGAGCCAAGGGCGTAGATCATCATACGCTTGTGCTGGTAGAAGGGGAAGAGCCAGACCATGGCGGCGCCGGCCTCGGCACGTGCCCGGGCATAGACCATCGCAAAAAGCAGGATCAATGCGAAATAGATGGCAGCGGTCCAGACCAACATGCCGGCCTTGGCGGCGAAGATGACCATGCCAACGTAGCCGCCGATGGCAGCGATGATAGCCCATCTGTATGACATCGGCTCATTGTCTTCGTTGAGTTCAGAAGCGGCGGTGCTAGTGAACGCCTTTGAGAAAATGGGGCGGAGATCTTCACGGGCCACCCAGATGAGAAAGATGCCGATCGCCAGATACGCGCCTGCCGACTGCTCCTGATCGAAGGGGAATGCGGGTATGTCATATCCGGCAACGACGGCACCAACGTTGCTGAAGCGTAGCAGCAGGTAGAAAACCCACACTGAGAGCGTGATCTCTGTTGAGACAAGGTATCCGAGGCCGAAGTTTTCCGGTCGCCAAGCGATGCTTAGGGGAGCAACAGCCGACCATGGGCGTTCGGTGAACAGCGCACTGATGCTGTATGCGCGGCCCATTGCCGGGACCGATGGATTCCAGGCCTGAATGATGTTGAAGATATTGTACATGGCGGCGAGTCCGAAGCCGGTCCACATGACGGGGTTTCGGAAGAAAGCGGTAGCCAATCGTGAGCCGCGCTGGTCGGAGATGTCCACTACGAGATGGACGATGGGAAAGACGAGATGCTCCTTTTCCGCCCAGCGGCGCCGGAACAGAGCACTGATGCCCAGCATGGAGAGGAATGTCATGAGCAGGAACAAAGTCCAGAAGGTTAGAGGCACGATCCATGTGCGCCAGGGTATGACCTCGCCGTCGGCGCCTTCGTACATGTCGCGAATTGCTTTCTGATCCTGAGGCACCAGCCAGGTGGGAAGATAGGTACTGATGAGACCGAGGTCATTTTCATGTGAGGCGAAGTACTGGGCGGTGGTCAAAGATGGCATCAGGAGGCGGACGACACCCACAGATGCACAGGTGACAGCGATGCAGAGGAAGACATAGACAAGCAGCACGTCGGCCTGTGGAAGGTCTAGACGCCGCCATAGCGCGCGGAGAAGGGGCGCCAGAACAGTCAACAGCATTAGTGCGCCCATGGCCGGTATGACCGGGACGCTCTCGCCAACCTGTGCGCCGCGGCCGACCATTCCGGCTGCGTAGATCCAGATCATGCTGACGACCAGGAAGCCAATGGAGAGAACAAGCGCGGGCATACTCAGGCCACGAAGGTGTCCGGTTGAATCGGTTCCAGATATATTGTTGGTGGGTGCAAGCGGCAGGGCTTCCACGTTCTTAGTGCCTCCGGGATTTGCGCAACGAGGCTTATTATTCTCCTCGGCCATGCTACAGACCTTCCCTGGCATGCTCAATATACACCGGCGAGGGTGTGTTGGGCAAGAGGCAGGTTGGGAGGGAAACTCAGCGATGTGGCGAACTAGATGTAGATGCAGATGGCAATGAATCACATGGGTTTGTCGTGGAGGTGTTCGCAGCAGTGGCAAAGGGAAAGAAAACGTGTCCGAGATGCGCAGCCGAGGTCGGCCCTTCTGATACGGTTTGCGTAGAGTGTGGATGTCCATTGGAGCCGGAGCAAGACGATGATGCCAGACCGCGACCGGAAATAATGACGCATGTCCATGGCGCGGCGAGCACTAATGCGGCTGCTGCCGGCGTTGCCTTGCCGGGTGAGACTTCCGAGAAGACAAGGCTGCGAGTGTTTGACGAACACCTGGCGGAGAAGCTGATCAAAGCGCGGCCTGCTATCATTGTCCTCGCCATCATCAGCGTGGTGGCGGGGCTAATTCTAACCTTCGCAGCGGGCAGACTACTTGCGCAAATAGGCGGCTTCGCGGCACTGAAAGATATTGATCTAATCGCTTTGCGGGCGAAGCGGTTCGGGATGATATGGGATCCGCAGGTGCTCTTTGTGATTAGCGGGGGCCTGAGCCTGGCGGGATACCTCTGCGGGCTGGGAGAACTGATGCGCTTCATCGCAAGCTGCCGGGCGATAGCAGCAGTTAAGGCCGGCGAGATACCTAACGTTGTGGGGCTGGCGGCTCTGACACATGTAGGTCTGCTGGTGGGAGCACTTGTCCTGCCCCCGCTGGGGATTGTGCTGGGTATCGTCTTCAAGGTGGCGGAGCCGACTGATCTGAAGGAACTCGGCGGGCAGATGCTCTACATCAGCTTCCTGGTCGTGGCAATCGTGCTCGGGGCCATACTGTGGGATGCAATGGCGGAAATGGCGGGACGGCACAAGCCACTGTCGAGCGTGCGTTAGCGGCCACAGCGCTCGAGCGATGAGGGCTAATCTCGAAAATTGGGAATACGCCGAGGGCGGCCCAATGCAATAGCCAGAACGCACAGCAGAAGCGCAATGAGGCTGATGTATGCGCCCCGCACCATCATCTCGTTGCGGTAAGTGAGCTTGACATGATGGGAGCCCTCGGAGATGCTCAGACCCGTGAAGGCGATGTTGACCGGGAATAACTCGGCAGCCACGCCGTCAATTGTAGCACTCCAGCCCGGATAGTCTGTGCTGGTGATGACCAGAGTGCTATCCGGGTACGGGCTGAAAACGTCAACCTCGATGGCGCTGTGGTCCCAGCGCCGCACATCTACTTGCGGGCCGATTGGGTAACCAATAATAATATGGCCCTTCGCAGGAGGCCTGAGCAAATAGTCGCCTGCCATGTAGGCTGTGCCAAACAACTCGTGGGCATTATCTGCCGCGAGACGCTGCGGCAACGTCTCTTCCAACGCCTGTTGCATGCAGACCCACGCAAGGCCGCGGTATCTCGGATTGCGTAACAGCACCATGCCGCGCCAGTTGTTCACCTCTTCCCACTCGGCGAAATCCCGCGCGCGCTGCTCCGACACGGCGGCATACTCGATGCCGGCGAAGGCCGCGGCGGCGGGGTGGTGAATGTGCGGCTTGAGCAGGTCCGCAAGCCGCCGCCAGTTGGCAAGCTCAAGCGGGTCGTAGGTGCCGAAAGAGGCGATGCCAAAGCACAGATTATGGTTGGGCCGCGGAACCACGTAGTCGGCAACGGCCGGATTGCCCGCGACAAGGGGATCAGTTGCCGCGCGCCCGGCCAGCCAGTCGGGGTCCTGCTCGTAGTAGTACCGGCCGCTTTCGGGGAGAGGTTTCATCGGGGCGGTTACCGGTGGGCGGTAGTTCAGTACACTCGCGGGCACGAAGGCGTTATAGGTGCAGCCGAATAAGGCGGCTTCCAGAACCATTCCAGCGAGGAAGAGCGCGCGAGCCGGCCCTCTCCCCCATCGCTTGATACAGGCCATGCCGACGGCCGCCAGCAGCAGAGCAGCGGCGGTGTATGGCATCGTCCTGGCCGGAGCAAGTATGCGCGCTTCGTAGGCGAAGGCGAGACGAGCCGACAGGTCTGCGCCTGACGGAGCGTCGGGCGTCGGGAGCCTGCCCTGGGCGACGAGCGTATCCATCCAGCCGACCGCGCTCGGCTGGAGGAGAAATGCGGCGAGATAGACCGCGGCGAAGACGGCGGCGGCAATGAAGAGACCGCGTGACCATTTAGCTGCGACCCTTGCGGTCAAGTCACCGAGCAGGCGGTCCAAGCCGAGTGCGCTGAGAACAGCGATCGCCAGCCCGGCAGCCAGCACCCAGCGAGCAGGTGCGCGAAAGGTCCCGAAAAACGGCAGGCGGTAAAGAAGCCGATAAATGGGCGTACTGCCGCCGAGGGCCAGGAGCACCGAGATGCCAAGTATCAGGCCGATGATGAGAGTGTTGCGATTGCGGACCCGGAATAGCGCCCACAGCGCCAGCAGGAGGGGCAACAAGCCGACATAGGGATGCAGCTCCTGATGATTCCAGGCACCATGATACGTGGCGTCATTTGCGCCGAAGAAGTTGGGGACAACAAAACGGATGAGATGCGTCAGAGGCAGTGAATAGGAGGTGGCAAATTCCCATCCGGAAATGTCGGCGCGCACTGAATGCCTGGCGAGTTCGTACATCGGTAACGCCTGGACAGCACCGAGGGCAATGCCGATGAAACCAAGACCGCCCAGGTAGAGTGCCGAACTGCCGACCGCTCTCGGCCAGGTACAAGTACCGGCCAGCCGCAACTCGAAAAGGTAGAGGACGGCCGCTGAGAGGGCACCCATAACAGCAGCCTGGGGAAAAGACGAGATGAAGCCCATGGCGACGGCGATGGCGGAGACTGCGAGCCATCTGAGGCCCCCCTCTCGCGCCGCTCTGCGAGCGGCGTACCACATGAAGGCCATGAAGCAGGCGGCGCCGATGAGACCGAGATGATCAACATGGGCCAACATGCCCCCCATGGTCGCAAAAGCAGTGGCGGCGAAGAGCGAGGAGGAGCGTCTTGCGGCATAGGAACGGCAGAGCAGGTAGGTGCCCATAGCGGCGACGATGAAGCACAGAAGCGTCGCCGCGACGAGCGCGGAGGCAGTGGATATGGGCAGGTGGAAGGGGAAATTCAGCGGCATGAAATGGCCGAGTTGACCGTTAGCGTCGGCCGGCATTCCACAGCCGACGAGCGGGAGCCATGCGCTGGTTGCTTCGGCCGGCAGGGTGCGTAGGTAATCGTGCCAGGGGTAAAACATGAAAATGGTGTCAAAGGTGAGATGTATGTTGCCGCGAAGCAGGGGCAAGTTGGCCAGCATGACGATGAGTATGCAAACAATTAGTGCGCGCGTGTCGGGCGAAATCGTCCGGCCGCGTTTACGGCTCGTGTTTCGATCTAGAAGCTGGTTAGGCATGTCTGATATCAATTCGGCCTGCGGGCGGCCAAATCCTCCTATGGTGGAGCTGGGACGGCGCTGGCGGCGTGCTCAGACCTTGGCAAGCATCTGCAACACTCATTCCATTGATACCACGCGTCAGGACTTCTCGTAGATGAGGATGTCGGTCTCGGCGTCTGGTGAGCGGGCGGCTTTTCGGAGACGACCGGCTTGACGATATCCGGCGGCTTCGATGATGCGGTGCTTGTCACGGTCGGCTGCTGCAACGCGAGCGATAAACACCTCTGCGCTACTACACTGCTCGGTCATGGTGAGTAGTTCCGCGCCGCGGTCGGTGTAGTTGGGGTGGACGAGGAATTCGAGATAGCGGACATGGGTCTGTCCCGCCTGCGCGCCGGGGGCCGCCGCCGTATAGGCCATGCCCATCATGCGCTCGTGGTGTCGTGTTACCAGGGAGAAGCCGCTTTCTGTAGGCTTCTCGATGTGGGCGAGAATGTCGAAGAAAGCGCCCTCGAACGGGGTGTTGTAAATGATGCCAAGCGAGCTGTCTTTGACGGCCCAGAGCGGGAGGTTGAGCAGAATCTCGGCACGGGCCAAGTCGCCGGCGTGGATTGGGCGGAGAACTGTTTCGCAGCCGGGGCGGTAGTAATCGTCTTCGAAGGCCTCGGTATTTCCTGAGAATATGACGCGCATGATGGTGGCGGCGTCTTCGATGTAGTTGTAGTGCGCGAAGCCGAGGCGTTCGTAGATCAAGCGAGCCGGGTTGGTGCGGCCGGTGCCCAGATACATGGCGCTTCCGCCAAGGTCTCTGAACTCATCCACTGGCAGAGCGCAGAGGACCGTGGCGATGCCTTTGCGGCGATGGTCTTGGTGGGTGATGATGCGGCCATAGGTGGCCACATCCAGAGTATCCTTGGGCGCGCCGTACCAGGATGTGCCGACGATCCGGTCATCGAGAAGGCCTGCGAAGAAGACATCATGCGAGATGTCCTGGTAATCGCCCGCCAGGACGCGGACGCAGTTGTGGTGCCAATTGCAGTTGGTGTAGTCGGAGCGACGTAAATACATGAAATGGACGAGACGCTCGGCCCACTGCTCGTCAGGAGCAGCGATCCGCCTGACCTGCATGATCTCGCCGCTCTTGAGTTGCACATCGGGCAGGCTCTCGACCATTGTGACCTCCTGTAATTTCCAGCACAGTCCGTAACAAGTTGGCAGCTCTTACCCCACAGCTCCGGGGGGAGAGGGGGAACGGTGAACGGCGACGGCGGTCGCGCTATTTGATGTCGCCATAGATGAAGCCATCGTCACAAGCGGCGGTAATCTGGACTTTGCCGTCGCCATTGAGGTCGGCGGCGATGAGCTTCGTGACATGGGCGCCGGTCTTGAGGGTGCCGATAATGTTGCCCTCGGCGTCAACAATGCGCACCATGCCGCCCTCGGTGGCGACCACTATCTCCGGCGTCTCGTCACCGCTGACATCCGCCACGACAAGGTCGAGTATGGCTTCGCCGACGTTAGTGGCCCAGAGGATTTCCCACGCCGCATCCATGACTAGGAGGTGGAAATTCTTCGAGCCGGCGATGGCCTCGAGCTTGCCGTCGCCGGTGAGGTCGGCTACTGCGACCTGGCTGACCTCGGCCCCCATGAACTTGGTCCAGGCTTTTTTGGAGCCCAGCTCATCGCAGTGCACGCCGCCGACGCGGGAACCGGCAAGCAACTCCGGCTTCCCATTGCCATCCATATCACCGGCCGCCACGCTCATGGCCGCGCCGTGATAGCCTACGCTCACCGACTTGAGCCCCTTGCCCTCCGGCGTGAATGCGTTGGCCGAGTTGTAGCGCGTGCCGATGAAGGGGGCCAGCTTGCCCTCCGGCATTTCGACGAAAGTGATGGAGGTTGGGGGATGGGCCCAGTTGCGCACCTTCCAGATGAGCTTGCCAGCCGCGTCGTAGCAATAAGCGAACCAGTTGCTGCTGCCCAGCACTATTTCGGGCTTACCGTCAGCATCGAGGTCGGCACACTTTATGACCTCGACTCTGCCAGTCTTCGGCTCGCGCTCGGAGTAGGCGGCATCGGCAGGAGTGAGCACCGACCAGCGCTGCTGCCCCGTGCTGTCAAAGCAATAGAGGTTGTGGTCATAGCCGCCTGCCACGACCTCGCCCTTGCCGTCACCGTCGAGGTCGGAGGCATCCACGCACAACGGCCTGCAATCGAGGTCTTTGTGCCAGAGCAGCTTGCCATCGCCCGCAATGCACTTGATGGAGTTGCCGATGGCGGCGACGAGTTCGGCCCGCCCATCGCCAGTGACATCATATGCAGCCAGAGCAGTGGTGCGGAAGGGGACGCGGTATTCGACGATTCGAGGTGTCGCGTGCTCAGAGAAGAAACGCATCTCACAGACGGCGGAGCGCGCACCGTCGAACTCGGTGATGAGCACGCGCAGGCGGGTGGTCTCGACCGGCTGGAAGACGTAGTTCCACTTGGCGCCATCTTCGGTGGTTGTGATCTCGGCCTCGATGGGGTACCAATCCTCGCCGTCCCAGGCCTGTAACTGCTGTCCTGCCATCGTCGGCCCGTAGGCGCGGGAAACATAGTCTATCTGGAAGTTGCCGACCTGCATCGGGTTGTCCCACTCCATGCCGAAGTCCTTGGGTAGTATCTTGGGATCAGCGGCATAAGATGCGGAATAGGTCTCCGGCCGCCCGTCAACGGCATCTCTCATCCGGGTGCCCTTGGAACCCTCGGTCCAGAATTTGGGCTCGCCGGACTTTCTGAGCTGCTTGAGTGTTTCGCCGGCGGCGTTGACATAGATTGTTTGAGTGGCGGTTGTGGCGTTCACGTCTTTCCAGGCAGCCTGCAACTGCTTGCCACCGTCGCTGCCGCCCTGCAGAGCCGCGAGCGCCTGTCTATGCGCCTGCTCCGAGGCGGCGTAGGCCTTGGGGAAGTCTGCGCCGATGCGCTGGGCTCCGGGCTGGAAGGTGAGTTGGTGCTTGCCAGCCGGGATGTCCAACTCGATGCCGTCGGGGCCGGTGCGGACCTTGACGGTATTCCCGTTCAGCTTCACGGCGTCGCCTTTGGCAAAAAGTTTGAGGACAGTGTCTTCGGGGGCTTCGATAGTTGCTGTGGCAGTCATGCCGAGGCGGAGTTCGATGTTGAGAGGTTTGTCGGCGGCGAACCAGGTCTGCGTAGCGGCGAGCGTCTGTCCGCGTGTTAGTGCGAAGCCATCCTCGCGCACATAGAACAGATCCGCATCTACTATCATGTTGGGCAGCGGCTCGCTCTTGCCGGTGCCGGCCAGAGCGTACCCGTCCGGCCCCTTGACGAGGGCGACATTGTCGGCGACGGGAACGAGCTCGTATGGCCAGACGCCCTCGTCTTCTCCGCAGTAGAGCAGGTTGATGAAGTGGCGCTTGTCGCCGGGCTGCATGCGGGCGGATTTCGACTCGATGACGGCGTATCTGATACCACTGGGAGGGGTCGTGGAGGAGGTCTTGAAGGGCGTGTGGCTGGCGCTGATGATATTGAACGGTACGCCCTTATAGAAGGCACTGGCGCGGTCGGGCTCAATCTGCGGCGGGTCCTCCGACAGCGTGCGGAAGATGGCGCTCATCCCGTAGGTGCCAGCTTCTTCCGCCTCCACTTCGTCTATGATCAAGAAGTAGTTCTCTTTGTTCCAGATGATATTGCGCCGCCAGGTGACGCCGTTATAGCTCTGTAGATACGTCTGGGTCATGCCGACTTGTGAGAAGTCGCCAACCGCGGATAATCCAGTCAAGCGTGGGACCGGCTCGAATAGCCCCTCGCGGTAAACTACCAAGGTATTGTGCTCGACCGTGTCGGGCACGAAGTATCCGCAGTCGAAGAGGCAGTAGCGTCGGTTGTCGGTGAACTCGATGATCGCGTTTCCGTCCGGGTGTGCGTGGTAGCCATGTGAGATGCCGCCGAGTATGAGGTACTGATCCTGGGGTTCGTAGCTGGTGCGGAAGGTTATCTTGTCAAAGCACTGGTGCCGTGGGGGTACGGGGTCGGTCTCGAGTACTGCATTCATCTCTTTTGGGGCGGTCCCGAGCACGCTGTCGCGATGCTCATAGACCCAGTCGGGGAGCGGGACTACATGGACGCCGAGCATATCTTCAGGCAGCACCGGCTCGATGTCGTCCTGTAGATATGCGCTGTAGCACATCGCGTCTCTGTCGAGGCCCGGGGTGCGGTTAGCAGTATACATGTAGCGTCCGTCTTTGTACTTCCATGCGCACATGCGGAGGATGTTGCCCCAGTATCCGGCTGAGCCCATCTTGGAGGTGTCGCCGAAGCCTGCATGACCGCCGAGGTTGTTGATGATGGCGAGGCCGTAGTCGCCCATCTTGCGGCCCGTGCCGCTCTCCCAGAACTGCTCATAGCCGGCGGGCATCACATAATAGAGCGTATCGAGCATCGTCGCGCCGCCGTAGCCGGGGCAGTCCTCGGCCGACCGCCAGAACTTAGCTTTGCTTTTGAAGAATACGTTCATGGTGGTCCAGAGGTTTCCGGCGTCGGCATCGTAGTACTTGTGGAAGTAGCGGGCGATGTCCCAGGAGAGGCGTCCGGTATGGTAGTTGCCTACGGGTGTGGGGCGGTCTTCTTCTCCGGTTTCGTTGGCGTCAGTCCATTTGTGGGCAAACTCCCACAGCATGGCGGTTATGCGGGCGCGGTCTTCGGTCGTGAACTGGGGAGCCTCCTCGACGTTATCCCACATGTTGAGCAGGTGGATGGCTCCACCGGGTGCATCAATCTTATTGAGCTTTGTCACGAATTCGCCTAGCAGCAGGATGGTCTGCTTGAAGACTTCGAGGTCCTCGGGGTTGCCGGTCAGGTAGTAACTGGTGGCGGCCTGGGTAACTATGCCGCCGACAGCGCCGAAGTTCTTGCCGCTTGCCTCCGCCACCCGTTCGGGAATGCTGTCGGGGTTTGGCGTGTATGGCAAGGAGCCGTCCGGTTTCACGATCTTCACGGTATGGGGGTAGCGGATGTCGCCCTGCTGGGGCAGGGATGAGATGAAATCGGCGGCGGCTTTGGTGACTGAGTCGGGGTCTGCACCGCCCAGATAGACGAAGGAGGTACCGTTGCCGGTGGGGTCGTGTACGGTGCGGATGACATAGCCGCCGGCTCCGGGCCATTTGGTGTCCAGAGCGACATAGTGCAGATCGTAGAGGCGCTCGACGAGGGGGTTGTTGGCGAAGTATCCGAGCAGAATTGCGTTGGAATTACGCAGCGTGCTCAGAGACACTTCGGCGGCATCCTGCACCGGCACAGTGGCACCGGATACCTGCTTGATGGCGGCGGCGAGCTGCTGACCAATCTGTGCGTACTCATCGCCCGACGGGACGACCAGGAGACAGTTGGGCGCGCCTCCGTGCGCGATCGGCACCTCGGTGTAGAAGGTCTTCAAGTCCGGGGCCGGCGGGATTTCTGCGCACAGTACGCCAGCGCCGGCAACCAGTAGCAGAGCGACGTCCAGCAGGACACGATACGCTGTATGTCTTGGCATCAATAATCCTCCCAGATTTTCTCGGGCAGTGATGATGGGTTGTCCTGGCTATTTGATGTCGCCATGGACTCAGGAAGCCAGACGGCAAAGGCGACGGCATGAATTAACGGTCCCGCGTATACGCGGGAACAGGCAAAGATGTCTGTCCTCCAAACGGCACAATAATTAACGGCATTGACAGGCAGGGATGCCTGTCCTCCAAACGGCATAAGACAAAGGCAGTGACAAACGCCATACGACAACGGCAAAGGCAACGCCCGCAAGTTAGAAGCGGGTAGAAGCGCAAATGCCTCGGGCTGAGCCACTGAAGGAGAGAGCACAGCGAGACCGAACAGCCACGGCGCCTCACCCCTTTAGTTCCCCTCTGGAAGACGCTGCGCGTCCTCATGGACGGAGAGGGGAAACGGCGAACCGGGAACAGCAACGGCGGCTCCGCTACTTGATGTCGCCATAGACGAAGCCGTCATCACAACCGGCGGCGATCTGGATTTTGCCGTCACCATTGAGGTCGGCGGCGATTATTTTTGTCACATTGCCGCCGGTCGAGAAAGTGGCGACGATATTGCCGCCAGCGTCAACAACGCGCACCATGCCGCCCTCGGTGGCGACGATTATCTCCGGCGTACCGTCAGCGTTGACATCCGCGACTACGAAGTCAAGTATGGCCTCGCCAACGTTCTTTGCCCAGAGGACTTCACCGTCGGCGTCGGTGACCAGTAGGTGAAAATTCTTTGATCCGGCGATGGCCTCGAGCTTGCCGTCGCCGGTGAGATCGGCGACAGCCACCTGGCTGACTTCCGCGCCCATGAACTTGGCCCATGCCTTCTTGGAGCCCAGCTCATTGCAGTGGAAGCCACCGACACGCGAGCCGACCAGCAGCTCGTCCTTGCCGTTGCCGTCCATGTCGCCGGCGGCCACGCTCATCGCTGCACCGTGATAACCGACGCTGACTGAGTGTATCTTCTTGCCCTCAGGTGAGAAGACGTTGGCGTCGTTGTAGGTCGTGCTGATGAGGGCGGCCAGCTTACCCTCGCCCATCTGCGGGAAGGCAATCGCGGTGGGCTGGTGGGCCCAGTTGAGCGTCCCCCACAGCTTGTTGCCCTCGTGGTCATAGGCGTAAGCGAACCAGTTGCTGGAGCCGATGACGATTTCGCCGTCGCCGTCACCGTCTATGTCGGCGCATTTCACCTGTTTGACCTCGCCGGTTGCCGGTTCGATTTCGGGGAAGTAGGGATCCGCCGGAGTCAGTACGGCCCAGCGCTGATTGCCTGCGAAGTCGTAACAGTACAGCTTATGATCCTTGCAGCCGACAACCACTTCACCCTTGCCGTCGTTGTCGAGGTCGTAGGCGTCAATGGCCATCGCGGTCTTTGGCAGTTCCTGCTCCCAGAGCAAGGTGCCATCGTGCTTGAAGCACTTGACGAACCTGTTCACCGCGGCCAGCACTTCCACTTTTCCGTCGCCGTCTATATCCAGCGCCGCGAGACTGTTAGTCTGCAACGGCACCTTGACCTCGTCTTCCTTGCGTGTCGCGGGCTCGGTGAATATGCGCATCTCGCGCACTGCGGTGCGGGCAGAATCAAACTCGGTAATGAAGATGCGAACGCGGGTCGTCTCCACCGGGTCGAAGATGTACACCCACTTGCCGCCGGTTTCGTCCTTAGTTATCTTTGCGTCAATCGGGTACCAATCTTCACCGTCCCAAGCCTGTAACTGCTGACCTTCATCGGTGGGGCCATAGCTCTTGTTATAGTAGTCAATTTCGAAGCAGCCCACGGGTACCGGCGCATCCCACTCCATGCCGAAGTCCTTGGGCAGCAGTCTCGGGTCAGCGGCACCAGACGCGGAATAGCTCTCTGGATTCCCATCCACCGCATATTTCATGTTGGTGCTTTTTGAACCCTCGGTCCAGTACCTGGCAGTGCCCATCTCAGTGAGGTTCTTTACTTCCGCACCGGCTGCGTTGACCCATGAAGTGACGGTTTTGGTCGTATAGGTTTCATTCTTCCAGGCGGCCGCCATCTGTTTGCCTGCACCTGCTTCGTCGGCCAGCGCCGCCACTTTCTGGCGGTGCTGCTTTTCGAGTCCGGCGTAGGTGTCGCGCCATCCGGTGGCGTTCAATGCCTTGACCGAGGGGGTGAAGCTCAAGTCATGTCGCCCCTCGGGGACGACCATGCGGACAGTGCCCGGCGGTGATTCGCCGAGTTCGAGTTGGGCCATCTCGCCACCGAGCATCACGTCAGCTTTGGCGGCGATCATGACGGACGTCTGCTGCTTGACCTCTATGATGCCGGTGACTTTGTCGGCGATGTTCAGCTCGATATTGACCGGCTCGGTGGCGGCGAACCAGGTCTGTTCACCTGACTTGAGTTGCTTGCCTGCAGTCAGGACAAAGCTCTTCTCGCCGACATAGAATACCGCCGCATCGAGGGCCAGGTCTGCTGCCGGCTGGGTCTTGCCGACGCCGGCAAACGCATAGCCGTCCGGGGCTTTGATCATCACCGCACCGTCAGTAGCCGGGACGATTTCGTAGGGCCAGTCTCCCACCGCGTCGCCGGTGTGGAAGAGGTTGATGAAGTACTGCCTGTCGCCAGGTGCCATGTCGACGGCCTTCGCCTCGATGATGGCATGGCGGTTGGCCGCATAGGGCGTCGTCGTCGTGAGTTTGAAGGGGGTCTCACTGGCACTGACCAGATTAAGCGGCCGGCCGCTGTTTACGGCACAGATTCGGTCGCCGGTCACCTGCGGCCGGTCATCCGAGAGTACGCGGTAGATGATATTCAGCCCGAAGTTACCCTGCTGCTCAGCCTCCACATCATCTATCACCAGGAAGTAGTTCTCCTTGTTCCAGATGATATTGCGTCGCCAGTTGACCCCGTTGTAGCTATTCAGATATGTCTGGGTCATGCCCAACTGGAAGAAGTCGCCGAGATGCGCGAAGCCGGTCAGTCGCGGCCCCGGCGCGAACATGCCGTCGCGATATACGACGAGGGTATTGTGCTCCGGGGTGTCGGGTACGAAATAGCCGTGGTCGAAGATGCGATAGTCGCCCTTGTCGGTGTACTCGATGATGGAATTTCCGTCCGGGTGGGCGTGGTAGCCGTGGGAGATACCGCCGAGGATGAGGTACTGGTCCTGGCGCTCGAAGCTGGTGCGGAAGGTTACTTTGTCGAAACATTCCTCCCGCGGCGGCGTGGGATCGGCGTTGAGGATGGGGTTCATCTCCGATGGCGCGGTTCCGAGCACTGCCGTGCGGCCGTCATAGACCCAGTCGGGCAGCGGAATAACGTACACGCCAAGCAAGTCTTTCGGCAACTCGGGCTCGACTACGTCCTGCACGTAGGAGTTGTATGAGAAGTTCGCCCTGCCGGGAGCCGCTGTACGGTTGCACATCCATAGATAGCGCCCATCGCGGTACTTCCACGCAGCGGCAAGGAATTGGTTCGGCCAATAGCCGGCACGGTACATTCCACTGGTGTCGCCAAAGCCGGCAGCTCCGCCGAGGTTGTTGATGACAGCCAGCCCGTAGTCGCATGCTTTGCGGGCCATCTCGCTGTCGAACCATTCATCGTAATGAGCCGGCAAGGCATAGTAGAAGGTGTCATATATGGTCATCCCGCCATAGCCGGGACAATCTTCATACGAGCGCCAGAACTTCGCTTTGCCCTGGAAACGGGCATCGGCCCAGGAGAGCAGTCCGGCGACGTCGAGGTCATAGTATTTTTTGAAGTAGCGGGCGATGTCCCAGGTCACGCGGCTGTCCCAGTCATTGCCGACGGGCCGGGTTGGCATCACCGCCTCTTTATTGGCATCACGGAACTTGTTGGCAAACATCCAGAGGAACTCGGTTATGCTTCTGCGGTCCTCATCCGAAAAGCCGGGTGCCTCCTCCATATTGTCCCACATGTTGAAGATGTGGAAGCCGCCGCGGGCATCGCCTATGGTCTTCATTTTGGCGACTATCTGGGCCAGGATCGGGACGATGCCTTTGAATATTTCGACATTGTCGGGGTTTCCGGTCAGGTAGTATCCTACTGCGGCACCATTGACCGCACCGGCTACAGCGCGGAAGTTCTTGCCTTTGGCGGCGTCTATGCGCGCCTGAATGGTTTCGGGATTGCTCTTGTAGGGATCGAGGCCGCCGGGCAGCACGACCTTCACCGTGTGCGGATAGGAGATGTCGCCGTGTTCCGGCAGTGTGCTGATGAAGTAATCTGCGGCGGCAGTAGCCGTCGCCAGGTCCGCGCCGCCGATATAGACGAAGCTGGTACCCTTGCCCAGCGGATCATGCACCGTGCGCACGACGTAGCCGCCGTCGCCAGGCCATCTCTTATCCAGGGAGATATAATGCTCGTCATAGATGAACTCGACGAGGGGATTATTGGCGAAGTAGCCGACCAGAATGGCATTTGAGCTCTGCAGGGTGGTTACGGGTATCTTTGAGGCGTCCTGTATGGCGAGATCGGCGCCGGATACCTGCTTGACGGCGGCTGCGATCTTGGTCCCGATGCGGGCATACTCATCCCCCGGCGGGACGACGAGGAGGCAGTTCGGCGCGCCCCCGTGGGCAATGGCCACTTCGGTATAAAAGGTCTTCAACTCCGGCATCGGCGGTATCTCCACGGCAAAAGCACCTCCGCAAATGGTTATCAGCATTATCCCAAACAGCACCAGATATGTGCCACTATACGTTTTCATTCCAAGACACCCTTCCAGGCGATATCATACTCGTTTTGCGAGGCACGCAGCGGCCCCCGGTCTACTATTTCTCCATAGAAGCTCAATTCCCCTTCGTCCGAGACGGGAGGCGTGGTGATTAGGCTCGGGGATATCGGGCGGCGAGCGGCATTTTGAGCAAGTCGGCCATATTGTGGCCCAGGACTTTCTGCTTCTGTTCGTAGGGGATGCGGGCCCAGGCAACCCAGCCTACCTGTGGGACCGGATCGCGCATCGGTGCGTCGGAGCCGTATAGTACCTGCGCGACCGGCATCTCCTCACAGAGCATCTCAACGAGGTTGTAGAGGATGGCGGTGTAGGTAATCTCGGCGTAGATATTGGGGAACTTGTTGGCCGCTGCAATGACGGCCTCGGCAAATGCGTAGCTGCTGCCGGTGTGGGCGATGATGAACTTGGCCCGGGGATATCGCTCGGCCAGCGTCATCGCGACGTCGGGTGTCAGCCCGCGCATCTTGTCGGTCGCGCCATGCCCCAGCAGCGGGGCCTCATTGTCATCGAGCCACTGCATAATCGGCTCGTAGGCCGGATCGTCGAGGGGCACGCCATGCTCGGCTGGATAGGGCTTGTAGCCGATGAAGTCGTCGCGGCCAAAGACGCGCTCCAACTCCGCCGCCACCAACTCCGGGTAGTTGGGGTTGGCACACCCGTATGCGAGCAGACGGTCGGGATAGTGCTCGCAGGCGGCGATGGAAATATCGTTGGATGCCGCATCGCCCAGCTGCACGCCGAGGTACGGACTGAAGCAGAATACGTCTATGCCGATGCGGTCCATGCTCGCAATCATGTGGTCGGCGTCCTGCCAGGGGAGGGCGGCCTGTCTGATGCCCATTGAGCCGTCATGGCCGAGATGTCCGTGGGCGTCGCAGATGAACTGGTCGGTCAGGGGCTTGCCGGCGCGCACCGATGCTACTATGGGGTCGTCGTCGGGATGTTCGGGAGGGGCTTTGAGCTCCGGCAGCGGGCGGCTTGAGGCTCCCTGGACGTTGCGCAGGAGACGCAGGATGTTGCCGCCGGCGATCTTACGGCGGTCCTCATCGCTAATCTGCTCGTAGTTGACCATCATGCGCGCGGCGCCGGGACTGCGATACGGCAAGTCAGTGCCGAACAGCAGCCGCTCAGGGCCGAACTCCGCGATGAAGCGCTCGTAGCCACGGTGCGCCTGTTGCGCCCATGTCTCGATGTGGAGATTGGGGCACTGCTGGAGGGCCGGGTACATGCGCCGGTCGGTGGACCAGCTTGTGCTCGACAGCACCACCGGCAGGAGCGGGTGAGCCTGGCAGAGGCGGATCAGCTCATCCCATGGGACCTCGGTGAGGTCGAGGAAGAGCGGCATGCGGTGACGTGCGAGCTCCGCCAACAGCGGGCCGATGACATGCTCGGCGGTGCCGAAGCCGTGCAGAGTTGGATAGAGGCGGGCCGTGCGCACTCCTAATGCGAGCATCTCCTCGACAAGGTCGGCGGGCGGCGGCATCTCGCCGCAATGGTGCGGCAACAGCACCCACTGGGGAACAAGCTGAGGGTCAGCACCGATTTCGTCCAGCAGCCGGCGGTTGCCATAGTCACAGTTGTGCTCTTTGGCGATGGCATGGAAGACGACGGCGCCCATGATGTCATGGTAGGCGAATTCGCGGCGGTAGTCTGCAAGCTTGTAGATGGTGCGGCGGTGCCTCTTAGCGCGCATGCCGATCATGCACGCGCAATCGAAAAACGGTATCGCTGACATGGTGGATCCAACCTCGCTTGTGTGCCGAGATGTTGAGCGGGTCCGGTGCGTCTATGGTTCCACGAGAGGGTCATCTACTTCCGTCTGCCAGCGGGTGAGCAGCTCGCGGAGGCGGGCCAGCTCGTCGGCGTATGCTGCCTCCTCAGCGAGGTCGTTCAGCTCCCACGGGTCCTGCGCGACATCGAAAAGCTGCGTGGTCCTGGCATCATCCACGTAGTACTCGATGAGCTTGTAGCGGTCATCGCGTACCGCACGCTGGCAATCGCGGTAGGCGAAGAAGAGGCTGTCACGGAGTTGTGTGCGCTGCCCGCTGATGATCGGGGCCAGGCTTTGGCCCTCGACTGGCTGCGGTATTTCTAATCCCGTCAGATCGCAGAGCGTCGGGAATATATCGAGGAGGTAGCAGAGAGCATCGGTCCGGCGGCCGCGGGGGATGCCGGGGCCGGTGATTACCAGAGGGACGCGCACGCTGTGTTCGTACATGTTCTGCTTGCCCATGAGGCCGTGGCGGCCGACAGCGAGGCCGTTATCTCCGGCGAAAACGATGATGGTGTTGTCGGCGTGGTCGGTGTCTTCGAGAGTTTCGAGCAGGCGCCCAATGTCGTCGTCTATGTGGCTGATCATGCCATAGTAGTCGGCGATATGTTGGCGGACGACTTCGGGTGTGCGCGGCCAGGGGGCAAGCAGCTCGTCGCGGATAGTCATTTCGCCGTTATCGAAGGGATGCTCGGGCATGAAGTTGGGTGGCAAGATGATGTCATCGGGGTCGTACATGTCCTTGTACTTCTGCGGCGGGGTGCGCGGATCGTGCGGCGCGGTGTAGGAGGTATAGAGCAGGAATGGGGCCTCGCCTCGGTAGTCGCGCAGAAACCGCACCGAGGCATCGGTGAACATATCGGTCGAGAACTTTTCGCCGGTGTATGCGCGGTCTTTGGGATACCTGCCTGTGGGGTCGAAATCCTGGACCGGCACGGCGAGGTGGTCGGACATGCCGCCGAAGAATATCTTATCACCGGCGGAGAAGCTGCGGGCGAAGGAGGGGGGCTCATTGTGCCACTTGCCAGTGCTGAAGGTCTCATAGCCTGCGGCCCGAAAGACCTCGGGGAAGGTGATCGTGGCGGCGAGGTCGCGGGGTGCGCGGTAGAGAGTCCTGCCGCTCATCAACATCGCGCGGCTGGGACAGCAGACCGCCGGGATCGTCGAGCCCATAATCGCGGCATGAGTGAAGCAGATACCGTTGGCCACGAGTGCGTCCATGCTGGGTGTGACGATCTGCTCGTTGCCAAGTGCGCCAATGGTGTCAAAGCGCTGGTCGTCGGTGAAGATGAAGAGGATGTTGGGCCGGCGGTCGGCGGTCGTGGGCATTTTCGGTAGCCTCCTGTCGGTGGGTCGTTGTATTGTCATTCCTGATGTTGGCGGCAATTACCTCCGTGTTGCGCCATAGGAGTATGAGGAGAGACTGTCAGAATGTGGATGACTGGGCCAGCCTGGCACTGCACCCGGCGGGGCGGGTGCAGTGCTGCGACAGGCCCCTCCATTGAGTGCGCGGGGAGAAAGTGTTTCAGCCCGAATCAGCGCATTGTCCTCACCCCCCTCCATTGAGTGCGCGGGGAGGAAGTAGTTTGGGTGCGAGTGGAGAATACCATAGGTGAGGGCTGGATGCTTGTGGGCGGCGACTTCGGGCAGAGATGCGTAACTGGAGGCGAAGGCCATGAAGAAGCGTATCCTCGGTGTATTATTCGCGTTGCTGGTCATCTCGTGCACCGTGACATGGGCGCAGGAGTTGAAACTGCAAACCAGGGATGGGTTGGGTCTGGAGATGTCGGGAAGCGGTGCGATCACGGCGCTGCAGATCGGCAGTGTGAAGCTTCCGCTGAAGGGCACGGGCGGCTTTGCCATCGCCGACTTCCACAATCAGCCTGAGCCGGAGAACCTGATAGGCAACCCCGGGTTTGAGGCAGGTGGCGAGGGCTGGAGTCTGGCGGCGACACAGAGCATGGATGAGACAGTCTTCCACAGCGGTAGGGAGGCGGCTCGCATCGAGGTGGCGGGCCCGGCCCCGAGCAGCTCCAGTCTCGGTCGCACCGTGCCGGTGAAGCCGAATACGGCGTATCGGTGTGAGCTGTGGGTCAGGCGCGAGCAGGCTGGCGTCTGTGGCGCGTATGTCTCGGAACGGGATGAGAACAACAAGCTTAGCGGCAAGGTCAGTCAGGTCGGTCGCGCGATACCGAAGCAGGACGGGGTCTGGCACCATCTCGTCTGGGAGATCGTGACGCAGCCGGAGACCAGGCGGCTCAATATCCGTGGCGATATCTATAAGTCCACGGGCAAGCTCTGGCTGGATGACTTCTTCATCGCGGAGATGCCCGGCGTCATCTATCAGCCGATTGAGGCCACATGCAAAAAGCAGGCCGACGGGTTGCTGCTGCGTGGCGAGTCGGCTGAGAGCGGTCTGCAGCTTGAGGCGAGACTCAAGGCTGACGACGAGACGATCCGGGTGGACGGCCTGGTTCGCGATACGACCGGCAATGACCGGGCTGTCGGCGTACGCTTCGGTCTGCCAGTGGATGCAGGGGGCTGGAGCTGGTACAACG
>Ga0180432_10002779_pt1 | contig 25896 bp, 20 predicted proteins | sample SS_ome_10_FD_132414 | JGI IMG/M metagenome (GOLD analysis project Ga0180432, IMG submission 132414) | Hypersaline lake sediment archaeal communities from the Salton Sea, California, USA - SS_1_MS_2 metaG | ecosystem: Environmental > Aquatic > Non-marine Saline and Alkaline > Hypersaline >... | reverse complement strand
TCAGCGATCTGCTGTGGCGGCTGACGGCGCGGCGGCAGGTTGTTGATTTCACTCGAGAACTGGCTTCGTTGCTGAATGCCTCGCTGCCGCTGGATCGAAGCCTGTCGGTGCTGGTGGAGCTGGCGGATCATCCAGCATTCAAATCGGTTTTGAGGGAAGTGCTGGACGATGTTACAGAGGGCGGCTCGCTGGCGGACGCGCTGTCGCGGCATCCGAGGCTTTTCTCCGAGTTCTACGTGAACATGGTGAGCGCGGGCGAGGCCAGCGGCGCAGTAGGCGCGGTGATGACGCGCCTGGCCGATTACCTTGAAAGTTCCGAGGACCTGCGGGATCACGTGAAGTCGGCGATGATCTATCCCGCCATTCTCACTGTGATCACCGGGGCTTCTCTGATCATCATGATGACAGTGGTGGTGCCGCGCATCGCTGGAGTTTTCGAGAAACTTCAGCAGGGGATGCCGCTGTCGGCGCAGGTGATGGTGGGGGTTAGCGGGTTCGTGACGAGATACTGGTGGGTGGGGTTGGGCGCGGTGCTGCTTTTGGCTTTTGGATTCAGGTCGTACGTCCGGTCTGAAAGGGGGCGGCTGAGATGGGACCGCTTCAAGCTGGAGGCGCGTCACGTGGGAGACCTGCTGAGGAAGGCGGAGACGGCGAGGTTTGCCGGGATCATGGCGACGCTGCTGCGCAGCGGGGTTCAGATACTTGATGCGATCAACATCTCGCAGCGGACGCTGACGAACAGGATCATAGCGAATTCGTTGGGGCAAGTGCATGACAGCGTGCGCGAGGGGGGCGGGCTGGCGGGCCCTCTGGCGGCGACGGGGTGCTTCCCGCCCCTGGCGGTCCGGATGGTGGCTCTGGGAGAGGAGACGGGAACGCTGGAGGACATGATGCAGCGGGTGTCGGACCAATACGAAAAGGAGACGCGCCGGGCGATAGACCGCTTTCTGGCGGTGCTCGAGCCGGTGATAGTGCTGGCGATGGGCCTGGTAGTAGGCTCGGTGGTTTTAACGATGCTGCTGGCGGTATTCTCGGTGAACGATATCAGCTTCTGAATGGAGGGGCGGGAAATGAGAGTGAGGCGAGCGCGAAAGGCATTTACGCTGGTGGAGCTGATGGTGGTGGTTACGATCATCGGGTTGCTTGTTGCGCTGGTGAGCGTCGCGATTCCCAAGCGGATAGCGAGGGCGAGGATAGAGACGACGAAGGCGCAGATATATCAGATTAAGGGGGCGATTTCGGCGTTTCATCTCGACACCGGGCAGTGGCCCGAGTCGCTGGAGGACCTGATCAACCAGCCGACAGGTGAAGTGGGAGAAAGCTGGGACGGCCCGTACCTTCAAGACACGGAGGTCGTTCCCCAGGACGGGTGGAAGAGGCCGTTCGAGTATACGGTACCCGGTGAGGGGGGGAGGGATTACGAGATTGTATCCTACGGTGCGGACGGGCAGCCGGGTGGGGAAGGCGCTGACGCGGATATTCTTAGCTGGGTGACGGGGGAGAGTAGTTGAGCGGCGGCTCGGATAAAAGGCGATGCACCGCCGGTATCGAGGCGGGCTTTACGCTTGTGGAATTGACGGTGGTGCTGGTGATAATCGCGCTGGCCACGGCGATAGTTGTGCCCGCGCTGTGGAGAAGCGTGGGCAAAGCGGAATTGAGGACATCGGCGAGGTCGGTTGCGGCGCTATTCCAACTGGCGCGCAGCCGGGCCGCCGTGACGTCGAAGGCGCAGTTCGTGAACGTGAACCTCGAGCGTGGTGAGTCGAGGCTTTTTCCCGCGACGTCGGACGAAAAGGACGACGGAGTGGGAGAGGTTTACCGGCTTCCGCGGAATGTGAGGTTCAAGTCCGTGGAGATGATGGAGACGCCGGACTTGACCGAACAGAGCCCGGAGGGCTTGATCGAGCTGAAGGAAGAGGAGTTGGAGGAGTACGAGCTGGAGTTCGCCCCCCACGGAATCGCCAAGGGGGCGAAGGTGGTGCTCGAAGATGTCAGGGGTCGGGCGTTTACGGTGAAGGTCGAACCCGGGTCGGGGATCATATCGGTTCTCGAGGGTGAAGAGGAAGACGATGAGTAGCGGAAGGGGTTTTACGCTGGTCGAGGTGCTGGTGGCGGTGAGCATCTTGGGGGCTGGAGTAGCGCTGGTGATGGGGCTGTTTGCGGGGGGGCTCAATCTCGCTTCGACGTCGAGGGAGTATCTCAAAGCGACATTACTGGCGCAGGAACTGATGGTCGAGCGTTTGTCGGCGTTCGAACTGGACGAAGGGGAGGAGACCGGCAACGAAGGCCGGTACGAGTGGGAGGTGAAGGTGGAACGGTACTACCGGGAGGAGGAAGGAATTGTGGACGAGGAGAATGTGCCGCTTCGGCTATACGAGGTCGCGGTGAACGTCACCTGGCCCGGAAGGCTGGGGAGGAAGAAGTACGAGCTTGTGACGCTGCGGAGCGCTGAACGAAGGCGGATCACCGTAGGAGGGACGGTGGGGGGAGAAGAAGGTGGAGGGGAGGGGCGATACCCCATCCTGACGCCTACCCCCCAACCGCGGCCACCGAGGTGAGGGTGATAAGATGACGCGCGGAGAAAGGGCATTCACGCTGATAGAGATGGTGGTGGCGACGACGATCGCAGGGCTTGTCGTGTTGACGGCGGCGGTGGGGCTTCGGATGAGTATAAGCTCTCTGCAGCGCGGCAACGCAGAGACGGAGAGGTTGGAAAGGTTGAAGGCTATCTCTTACGGACTGAGAGTGGAACTGGCCTCGGCCTATCCGCTGCCGACGGTCAAATCGCCTGTGACTTCCTATTCTGTGGGGTATCCGGTTTACGACGTGATGACCCGTGAAGCGGCGCTGAAGAACGCCTTTTTCGGCGGCAGCGACGAAATCCAATTCGTGACCTCTCGGGTGCTTTCTGGCGGGGCCGGCGGCCCGGGACTTCACAGGGTGAGGTACTTCGTGCGGAGCGAGGATAACGACGACGATGTGTCGCCCGGGCTTTACAAGGAGGTGTCCCCTTACTTCGGCGCGAAGGCGGAGGAGCGGATGGCCGAGTCCGGAGAAGAGCGCCCGGGACGAGTGGAGTTCCTTTTGGACCCGACGGTGGTTGCGATGTCTGTGGAGTATCTGAATCCGGCGGCTGATGCGGAGGCCGGCGAGAGCGAAGGGGAGGTCGAGAGCGAGGAGGAATACGAGCTGGCGGACGGGAGCCGGTGGGTTCCCGACGTGCCGGAGGTAGTGAGTGTAACGCTGGATTACGGCGACGAGGAACTGCGCATCACGGCGCTGACGGGGGCAAGGTGCGGCCCTGCGGCGGAGGAGATTCTGTGAGCCTGGTACACGCGCGAACAAGTAGGGGAACCCGGCGGAGGCGGGGGGTCGTGCTGGTGCTTGTGGTGTGGGTGTTGGCGCTGATGTCGGCGCTGGTGGTGGAGTTCGACACATCGATGAGGGTCGAGGTGGAGGGTACGGGGAACTATAAGGACGAGCTGGCGGCATACTATCTCGCGCGGGCGGCTATAGAGCTGGCGATAGCCGAGGCGGTCAATGTCGGCGGCCCCGCATACGCGGCCGACAGCGGCGAGATCATTTACACGAAAGGAGATTACCGGCGGGAGGAGGCGGAGGAGGTCGCCGTGGAGAGTGATACAATGAAGTACCGGCGAGGGATCGAATACGGGGGCGGCGAGGTGTCCTATGCCATGTTCGATGAAGAGGGTCGATACAATCTGAATTCAGTGAGGCCGACGAAGACATGGGTGGTGTCGAAGCTGCTAACCGACACTGCTGGTATGGAGGTGGGTCCGGAGAGGGATACGGTGATGGATTCTATAATGGATTGGAAGGACGCGGATGAGTTGAGGATGGTGAACGGGGCTGAGGAGGAGTACTATCAGAGCCTGCCGAAGCCGTATCACTGCAAGGATGAGGACTTCTATGTGCCGGAGGAAGTGCTGTACGTGAAAGGGATGACGAAGGAGATATTTTACGGGGGAGGGCCTGCGGCGGAGGGGTCGGGGCTGGAAGCTGCGCCGGGGCTTTCGCCGTACATCACGACTTTCAGTTCGAGGAGAGGGGGGGGAGAGTACGAGTTCCACGTGGCGACGGCGCGTCCGGAGCTGCGCGAGGTGATGGGACTTCGACCGGAGATACGCGCCACGGCCAATCCTACGCTCATCAGGATACTTGGGCGAGGAAGCGTACGCGGCGGAAAGATCGCGAGGACCATCGAGGCGGTCGTGCGAGTGAGCCGAGTCTACAGGGCCGGTGCGTATGAGTTCCGCCCGGGTGGGCAGAAGATGTGGGAGGTGGTCTACTGGGATGAACACTCATCCAGCGAGCTTCACGAGTTCGAGGAGAGCGAATCACAATGATGACAGGTAGCAGCCTTGGGGTAACTATTGAAGGTGGCCGGCTGATTCTTACGTGGATAGGGAGAGGGATAATTTCGGTGCAGAGAGGAAGGACCCGGTCGATCGATCTGCCCGATAACAGGGAGGAGCTGGAAGAATTCGTGAAGTGGGAGGTAAGGGACTTCGTTTCGGCGGAAGGGATTAAGCTCAACAGCGTCGTGGTGTCGGTGCCGCGCGAGCGTGCGGTGATGCGTCTGGTGGAACTGCCGGAGGCGGTGCTGGCGAACCTGGACGAGGCGGTTTCGTACGAGGCGGACAAGCACATTCCACTGTCCGGCGAGGAGACGTTCGGGACGCACTGGGTTGCGGGGAAGGTCGACAAGAAGGTGCGCGTCTGGCTGGTGCGGGTGAAGAAAGAGGAAATATCCGCGGTGATTTCGGGGTTGCGTTCGGCGGGCGTGGGAGTGGATGCCGTGGAAGTGTCGGCGCTGTCGCTTTGGCGGTTGGCGGAGGAGTCGGTGGGTAAGGCCGGCAGGGTGGGGGTGATAGACGTTCGCGACGGAGTAGCGGAGGTGGCGCTGTTCGAGCAAGGCGAGTTGGTGTACTCGCGCGCGCAGGCTGGAATTCCTGCGAGCGAGGGAGAGCGTTTAAGAGGTCTTCTGGAGTCTGCGCAAGTAAGCGTGGGCGGGGAGTGGGTGAGCGTAGGGGCCGATGCCGTGGTCGTGTTCGGTTTGCCGGATTTGCCCGACGCGGAGAAAGTGTTCGGATGCGAGCGGGTTGTGCTGATGGAAGGCGGACGGGGGGTGGCGGAGGGGGCGGCCATGGGTGGCGTGGACGGGGAGCGTTTGAGGGAGAACAATCTGCTGCCGGCGGAGATGCGCGCAAGGCGGCGCGATTTCGGTGTGGTTGTGGCCCTGGGACTTCTCGTCGTCGTCATGGCGCTGTTTCTGGGCGGATACGCGATCAGAATTGAGAAGAAGAAGGCCGCTCTGGCGGTGGTGGAAGACCGCCTGGCGAATGCAAGCGAGGAATACGAGAGGGCGTCTGAGATCCAACGCGAGCTGGAGACGTACCTGCGACGCTTCAAGGAGCTGGAGATTCTGAACGCTCGGCGAGGGGTGCAGGCCGTGGACGTTGTGTACGAGCTGACGAGGCTGCTCCCGCCGCCGGTAAGGGTCGAGAGGCTTTACCTGGACGGTGACGAGATAACGCTGACGGGATACGAGCCGCAGAACACCGACGTAGTGCCCGATCTGGAGAGGTCGGAGTATTTTCGCGTCACGAGTCCTGGGTCGCTGACGCCGCGAGGAAACGAAAAGCGATTTGACAACGTAAAGATGAGGCTGGTGCAATGACGTTTCCGAAGAGAAAGCCACCCATTGGATTTGCTGTGGCGCTGGCGGTGGTAGCGCTGGGATGCATATTGTGGCTCGTCATGCGAAGCATGGCGGCAGGGCTGGACAAGGAGTTGAAAGAAGGCCGCGATAGGCTTGCCGAGATGACTGCTGCGGCGAACATGCTGGGGGAACTTGAAAAGGCCCGGCGCGCGATGGGCAACAGGGTGAATGTCGCCAGGGCTGCGCTTTTGGACGTTCGGGAGGACGCGCCGCCGGAGTCTCAGCCCACGCTGGCGCAGACGCGGTTGAACGAGATTTTCTCCACCTTGGCGGATAAGGCGGGCCTGGCAGGGGTGACCATAAAATACCCTTCGGTGGGCAGGCAGGACAAGGAGTCGCCGTTTCAGCTTGTGGAGCTTAACGCGTCGATGCGCTGCGACGAGAAGGAGCTTAACCAGATACTGCTGGGGCTGGCTAACCATGAGAGGCTGGTTCCAGTGACCGAACTCCGAATAACGAGCAACTGGCGGAACCCTAAGCTCCCGGTGCTAAGCGTGGATATCACGATCGGCGGGTACTACCGTCCGAACGTGCAGGGAGCGAGTTGAGCCGTTAATCCGGCGGCAACCGCTGTTAGGAGTGAAGGAGCGCAAAGATGAGAAAATGGCTGCTGGGACTCAACGTGCTGTTGGTGCTGGGTGTGGTGTGGGGGTGTGTCTGGCTGTTCAGTTCGGTACACGGCGCAGCGCTCGGGGAGATTCACGCGTCGCAAGAAGGAGGCGTCGGCGGGTTGGAGCTGATCGAAGTTCCTCCCGCGACGGTGAGAAGCACGAGGTCCGCGACGGAGTACGCTTTGGTATATGAAAACACGCTTTTCAGGGAAGACCGGAGGTACACTGAGCCCGAACGGCCCGGCGCGACGACGGTCGCCATCGTTCCGGACAAGCTGCCGAACATCGGTTTGCGAGGGATAGCGCTGTGGGGTTCGGACGCGCCCAAGGCCTACTTCGAGGTCGAGGTCAGGACGGAGAAGGTGCTGGGCGGCAGGACGATCCCGACGAGCTCGAGCGAAGTGAGGTCCTTCGGGGTGGGGGACGAGGTATCCGAAGGTTGGATAGTGGCCGCGGTCGAGGGGATGGACGTGATGCTGGAGAAGCAGGGCGTGCTGAAAACGGTCACGCTGGGCAAGCCGAGCGAGTTCGACAACTTGCCCAAACCAACGGTAGCGGCGCTGGTTCCGCCGGCAGCGATCAGAACGGAAGCGGGCTCGGTGATCGTGAGGGGCCAACCGGCCGTCCCGCCCCGGCCGACGAAACAGGGGGCGGCAAGCGCAAAGGTGGAGCCGAAGGAGGGCGCCGTTGTTGTAACCGGGACGGGAGACGGTGAAAGGCCACCGCGGGAGATGTCGCTTGAGGAGCTGGTGGAGACTCAGGGTGACGAAACGACCTCGACGAGGGATCAACTGGAAGCGCTGGAGGAGCTGAAGAAGCTTCGAGAATACGTGGAGAAACGTCGGGAGGCAGAGGGTGTCCGAGAGCCTGGGAGCAGGTAGGCCTGCTCGGCTTCTGCGTGCCCAACGCGTGAGAGTCCAAGAACGGTAGATCGATAAGCGAGGAGACCATGGCCACACGAAAGAGGGGAACAGGGCGAATAGTCATCGGGGTGGTTTTGCTGGTGACCGGGCTCACGTTTCTGATTGGAGAGGTTGGTGCGCAGGAGGGTGACGAGGGGGGGCAGGGAAGAGGGCCTAACCCGTTCGAGGGGACGGAACAGGTTGATGTAAGGCCGCCGAGAGAGGAAGTGGAACCGGTCACGCCCGTCTTGGAAGCAACGCCCGCACCCGAGACGGCCCTCCCCGTCGGCGAGGGGAAGCTGGTGCTGGAACCGGGCGACGGCGAAGAGTTGTTCTCGATCAACTTCGAGAGGACGGGGGTGGGAACGGTGGCAAGGGAGATTCTCACGGTTCTTGATGCCGGTTTCATAAGCGGGCCGCAGCTTGATGCTCCAGGGATGGAGGTTACGGTAAGGACGGCGGGCAAGCTGAAGAAGAAGGATTTGTTTCCGCTGCTGGAGGCGATTCTTCGGCTGAAGAATTTCTCGATCACGAAGCTGCCTGACGGTTTGTACCAGATAGATGCGCTTCAGCCGCTGAAGCCGGGGACGGTTCCGGCCGAGGCGGGGGAAGAGGTGAGGCTCCCCCACGACTCGGGCCTGATATTGCAGATAGTCCCCGTGAAGTTCATACCCGCTGCGAAGTTGCAGGAGGTCATCGACAAGTTCCTGTCGAAGTCGGGGACGGCGATCACGCACGGCTTGGGGAACAATTTGCTGCTGGTGGACTATCCAAGCACGGTCGGCAAGGTGTTGGAGATAATTGAGCTTCTGGACGTGCCGCCGGTGGAGAGGGTCTTCATGATGGTGGAGAACGCGGACCTGGAAGAGATGGTTGAATCGTTGGAGGAGATTTTCTCGCTGGAGATAGGGGCGGCGAAGGGCGCGGGGATCGTCCAGTTCGTGCCGCTGCCCAGCCTCGGAGGAGTATTGGTGAAAAACAGCAGCGAGGCGCTGCTGCCTGAGATCGCAAGGTGGGTGAAACTCCTGGACGTAGTGCCGACGGAGAGGAGCTACAAGACCTATTACTATCACGTGAAAGCGAGGCCCGCGAAGGTGGTGCAGGAGATTCTCGACGAGTTGTTCTCGGGCATGAAGGAGGTAAGGAAGCAGGGAGCGGTAAGCGCGGGCGCGAAGGAGCCGGCCCTTCCCGCGGCAAGAGGCGGGCAGCCGACCACGGCAGGCGCGCCGACAATCGCGGCGGAGGAGGAGCTTTACATAACGGTCGACTCGACGCGGAACATGTTGATTATCTATACGACTCCTCAGGTCTACGACGTGATTAGGGCGACGATCGCGGAAATAGACAAGCCCCCGAGGCAGGTGCTGATCGAATCCACCATAGCGGAGGTCTCGCTGCAGGGGACGTACGAGCTGGGTCTGGAATGGGCCCTGATGGCGGATGATGAGACTGCGGGACCCGCAACGGTGACAAGCATAGTCACTTTCGGCAGCGGGGGTTCGGAATTCCCCGGGACCGGTTTTCCCGCCGGGCCTCTCGGAGGCGGGCTGAGCTATCTTGTGGCGCAGACCGATAGATTCCTGGCATTGCTGCGCGCGCTGGAGACGGAGGACAGAATCAAGGTAATAGCGAGCCCGCACATCTTCACGTCCATGGGCGTGAAGCAGACCGAGGAAGGGTCGGTGGGGAAAGAGGCCGAGGTGAATGTGCAGTTGAGCATACCAATCCGGCGGGCGACGGTGTCGGAGGGGGGCATTGTGTCCCAGGATTTCGAATACATCCCGATTCCCATAGTGCTGCGCGTTGTCCCGAAGGCGATATGGGAAGACTCGGTGTCGTTGGATGTCTATGCGGAAGTGAGCACCGCGCTGGTTGCGGAATCCACGTCGATTGACGTGCCGCCCGCCATAAGCAAACGTACTGTCAGGACCGAGGTCACCGTTGCGAATGGGCAGACCCTGGTGATCGGGGGGCTGATAAACCGGTCGGAGGAGGAATTCAGGAGGTCGGTGCCCATTCTGGGCAAAATCCCGGTACTGGGACGGATACTGTTCACGTCGAAATCGAAGCCCCAGGACGTGACGACGGAGATCGTGGTGGTGTTGACGCCGAAGGTGATCGAGACGAGGAAAGACGGGGATGAGATTTCTCAGAGGGCCGTGGACCTGATTTCCTCGCTGGGGGGCGGAGGATTCCTTCCTAAGTAGGAGCCGAGGGTTTTCAGGGCCGGCCGCCCGTAACGGAAAGTTTTCAATTGAAGGCCAAGAAATTAACGCTTGACTGTTGCGGCCTCGTCCAGGAATATGTAATCGGGACTGTATGAAGTCCGAATGCTCCTGGAAGGTCAGGGGACATTCAGGCCGTTATGAAACTGAGCGCAACTGTGAAGGATACGAGCCGAGCCGGCGAAAGGAGCAGGTGATGAGCAGCAGGTTTACCCTCCTGGCGGTGTTAATATGCGTTGGAGCCCTTGTTTTGTCTGCCGGCCCAGGGGCGCAGGCCGCCTTGACCGTTCGGGCGCTGGACGCCAGCGCTGGTGCGGGGGGCACGGATGCGGTGGATGTTGTGCTGGAGGGGACTCCCAACCCGACGCCGACCGCGAACGTGGGAGGCTACACCATAACGCTGGCGTTCGACGACGGTGTGCTGGTTCAACCTACAAGTCCTGACGTCGTTGCGGGTCCTGCCTTCGCCGGCGGCCTGCTGATTCCGAACACGACTGTTGCCGGGCAGGTTACCGTGGGCATGGTGAAGGTTCCGGGGGCGGCTTTCAGCTCGGGGATGGTCCTTTTCACCGTCACATTCGACGTTCAGGCATCGCCTTCTTCCAGCAGCAGTCCGCTTTCAATTACGTCCGTATCCGTTGTGAACGATTTGTCGCAAAACCTGGGAGCGACGGCGGGACCTGACGGCACTTTCACAGTGACCGGCGCAACACCCACTCCGACACCAACACCTACACCTACACCAACACCCACCCCGACGCCAACACCCACCCCGACACCTACACCAACGCCGACCCCAACGCCGACTCCAACGCCAACTCCAACACCAACACCAACACCGACTCCGACGCCCACACCAACGCCGACCCCAACACCTACACCAACGCCGACCCCTACGCCAACCCCAACCCCAACCCCAACCCCGACGCCAACCCCAACCCCGACGCCGACCCCAACGCCAACTCCCACTCCAACACCCACACCGAGTCCGACTCCGACCCCAACACCAACGCCAACGCCTACCCCTACGCCAACCCCAACTCCGACGCCTACGCCCACCCCAACACCAACGCCTACACCTAGCCCAACGCCCACCCCTACACCGACACCCACCCCGACGCCCAGCTTAACAGTACGCGCGACGGATGGGAGCGCCGTTCCGGGAGGTACGGACACGGTAAACGTCATGCTGGAGGGGGTCGATCCCGGCGGGACGAACATCGGAGGATTTGGTGTCACGCTCGCCTTCGATACTACAGGAGTTCTCGTCCAGCCGGCGGATATAGACGTGACCTTGGGTCCCGATTTCGCGACAGGGATCTTCATCCCGAACACTTCCACTTCCGGGGAAGTGACGGGAGGTTACGTCAAGGTGCCCGGTGTGAACCTGACTGCCGATGCAATTATGTTCAGCGTGGTCTTCACTGTTCAGGGGTCGCCGTCCTCCGCCAGCAGCCCGCTGTCGATCACGAGCGTGAGTGTGAGTAACGATTCGGGACAAGACTATGGAGCGGCGGCGGGACCGGACGGAACGTTTACGGTCGTCACTCCGACGCCAACTCCGACCCCGACACCGACACCAACTCCCACTCCAACACCTACACCGACTCCGACTCCTACACCTACCCCAACGCCTACCCCAACACCAACACCCACGCCCACTCCGACCCCGACCCCTACTCCAACACCTACGCCAACACCAACCCCGACACCCACACCAACCCCAACACCGGAGCTGCAAGTGCGAGCGACGGACGGGGCCGCGCCTGCGGGGGAATCGGACACGGTGGACGTTGTGCTGGACGTGATCGGAGGGCCGCTGCAGGAAGGCGTGAACGTTGCGGGTTTCAGCGTCACGCTTGAATTCGACGACGGCGTGCTGGATCAGCCCGAGGAGGGAGACATCACGCTGGGTCCCAGCTTCGGCGGCGGGGTCGCGGTGTTAAACGTAGGTACGTCCGGGGAAGTGACTGTCGGTTTCGCGGAGCTGCCCGGCCCGATGATCGCCGACGACAGCACGCTTTTCAGCGTCGATTTCACGGTTTTGGATCCGCCTTCTTCGGACAGCAGCCCGCTTTCCATAACGGATGTGGAGCTGACGGATTCCGAAGCGGAGCCGGTTCCGGCGAGCGCAGGGCCTGACGGCACGTTTACGGTGATACCGCCCGGTCTGCGGCTGAGGGTGACCAACGCCACGGCAGGACCGGGCGAGTACGCGACGGTCTGCGTGATACTTGAAGGGCTCCCGCCGGGCGGCATTGTGCTGAGGTCGTTCCTTGTCAACGTGGACTTTGACAGCACCAGATTGGAGCAGCCCGCGCGCTCGGACATAACGCCGGGCGAAGGAATCCCGTCGACGTTCTTCAGCGCCAGCGTGGTCGGGCTGGGGGAATTGAGGTTCGGAAACCTGTTCCTGGCTCCGGTCAGCGTGACCGAGTCCCAGGTTCTGGCCTGCATAAGGTTCAGAGTCAAATCTACAGCCAGTGGCCACGCAGACGTAGCAGCCGACGGTGATTTCAATGGCCCCGGTGGGACGGTCATCGATGTCGGTGAAGGCGTGGAGGGGACCATCACCATAAGTGAAGTGACCCCAACGCCTACTCCGACGCCCACGCCCACCCCAACTCCGACCCCAACGCCAACTCCGACGCCTACGCCTACACCTACTCCAACCCCCACGCCTACACCAACTCCTACACCTACCCCCACGCCGACACCGACTCCCACACCTACCGGTGAGCGAATCAGGGTGACTGACGACGAAGTGGAGATCGGCGAGACTGCTACGGTGGACGTCGTTCTGGAAGGGCAGCTAGTGAGCTCGACGATTCGGTCTTACCTCGCCGAGGTGACGTATGACTACAGCCTGCTGCAGGCTCCGGCGCTGAGCGACGTCATTCCGGGGCCGGGCTTGCCGAGCGTTTTCTTTTCAGCGAACGTTTCGACACCGGGGAAGGTGAGGTTCGGGTGTGTGTTCCTCAAGCCGGTGACGGTGAGCAGCGGCCAAGCGCTGGTCGCGATAAACTTCAGAGATCGGGGTACGCCCGGGATGGCGCTGCTCTCCGCGACGGCTAAGATCACCGACGCCTCGCGTGTGAGCAGGACTCCGCCCTCAGCGCCGCCGGGCACGATTACGATAGGGGGGGATGAAAAGGCGGCGATTGCTGATGAGCCGGATGCGAGCCTGGCCGTGCCGTTTTTCAATAACGAAGCGGAGTTCGCCACGATGGTGTCGGTATTCAACAACGGGGACGAACCGGTGCGCGCGGTGCTGCGGATGTATCCCACATCGCGAGCGGACGGCACCGTGGGCGAACCGGCACTCTACGACGTTCTCGTAGGACCGGGTGAGGCCGACCTGGTGAACACGCTGGAGATGGCGAGCGAGTCGGGCTTGAGCGCATCGACTTCGGGGGACGTGAGCGGATCGGTGGGGGGGATCGTGGTGGATTTGTTCGGGGTCTCTTCCGGCGGTGAGGCGATCCTGGACAAGGTATCGGTGGGAGCGTTCATCCGGGGGACAAACGGAGCCATGTATAAAGCGCCCGTCTGTCCGATCGGCGCTGAAGGCGGGAGGCTGATGGCGCCGTTGTTTATGAATCGGGACGCTTTCACCAGTTACGTGCTGGTTTTCAACACAAGCGAAGAGGCGAACGCGGCCGGCGCGGTGGAGCTGGTGAGCGGGGGTGAAGTCGTCGCCGGCCTGGGCTTTGACATCCCCGCCTGCGGGATAGAGGTCATTGATACCGCGGCCGGGACAAGCGCGGTAGGGAGAGCGCTATCGGTTTCGGGCTCCGGCGGCGGGAAGGCCGGCGGGGTGATTCTTGATGCGCCGGCTGGGGTCGTAGGGGTCGTCAGCGTGTTCGACGAGTCGGGTGGTGCAGTGGCGTTCGACCTATCTCAGTGACCCGTAAATAGACAAGGGGCGAAGCGGCTAATCCCAGCTTCGCCCCTCGTTTAGCATTGAAGGCCCTCGCGAGCTTTGGGCTTGATGTTGCTCGAGGCCGGAGCGCCTCACCTGGCTCTGGTGAAGAGCCGCTTGATCGCCCTGCCGATGGTGGAAAGTACGCCGCGTCCCCCCTTGTCCGCGAGTTCCCGGTTCTCCTCGTGCACCTGTTTGCGCTGCTCGGCGATGGCCCTTAGGGGCTCGGGGTCTCCCGCCAGATAGGACTTCCAGGCCTGGTAATCTGGGACGACGGGCTCGCCGGTGAGCTGCGCCAGGGATTCCGCGGCGGAACGAGATCGGGATGTCTGGCTGTGTCGGAGCGCCTCCACGAGGTGGGGGATCGCCTCCTGGCGGCCGAGCGTGCCCAGCGCGCGGGCGGCTTCGCCACGCAGGAGCGGGTCGGGGTCTTCCAAGGTTGCCTTGGCGAGGGGCTCGACCGCACGGGCGGAGCCTGTTTCCGCGAGGGAATTAATTGCCTGCCAGCGAACGAGGAAGGACTCGTCGGAGAGCAGAATCTCCAGAAGCGAGAGGGCCTCATCGGAATTCTCCCATTCAGGCAGGACTTCGGCGGCGGCCAGGCGGGCGAAGAGGTCCTCGTTGGAGGCGGCACCGGCGATGAGGTCCCAGGCGAAATCGTTTTCGAGCCGTGCGAGCTTCCGGACGGCGCGTTCCCTGGCTTTCGAGGAGCCTTCTTCGAGCACCTGCTCCCAATCCGGCCGGGGTGCGTCGTCGCGAGGAATCCTGGGGGCCGAGCTGCAGCCGACAGCCGCCAAGCACACGAGGGCTCCGCAAATTGACAGGAATTTCATTGTTCAAGCTCCCCGCTGAACAGGAATTGAATTGTTATCGGACATGAGGACATCGAGGCTGAGGAGGCTGACGCGTGCGAGGGGTGCCTGCAAGAACCGCTCTCCAACCTGTCGAAAGCGCTGGGGATTGTCCGTGACGTAAAATTCGGGCTCGGGGCAGGTTTCCCGCGCGGCCAGGAGAGAGTTTTCGGCAAGAAGCTTCTTGACGGCCAGTGCCGCTTGAGTGGCGGAGTCGATCACGCGGACGGCCGGGCCGGCGATTTTCGTTATGGTCCGCTCAAGGAGCGGGTAATGAGTGCAGGCGAGCAGTAGAACGTCGGGTTCGGCCGCCAGGAGGGGGCGGAGGTACTCCTGGAGGATGGCGGCGACGATGGGGTCTTCTGGGTCGCGCCCCTCCTCGACGATTGGCACGAGCAATGGGCAGGCTTCCTGGATGACCTCGGCGTCGGGCTCGAGCGCCGTTATCGCTTTGGGGTACGCGTTGCTGGCGACTGTAGCCTCTGTCCCGATTACGGCGATGCGCTTTTTTGAGGAAGCCTGGACGGCGGCTTGCGCCCCCGGCTGGACTACGCCGAGGGCGGGCACCGGGAGCTTCACATGGAGGGCTTCCAGAGCGAGGGACGATGCGGTGTTGCAGGCGACGACTATGAGCTTTGGAGAGAAGCCCAAAAGGAAACGCGCATCGTCCTCGGCGAATCTAATGACCGTGGCGGGGGACTTTATGCCGTACGGCACTCGCGCGGTGTCGCCGAGATAGACTATTCGCTCGTTCGGCAGGATGTTCCTGAGAGCCCTGACGAGGGTCAGGCCTCCCAGACCTGAATCGAAGACGCCGAGAGGTCGGAGGTTACTGCCGGCTGAGGTACTGAACAATTCCTGCTGCAATGGCTCGGGCCACTTTTTCTTGAAAGGGTGAACTGGACAGAAGTTTCTCGTTGGACGGGTTGGAAAGGAACTCGGTCTCCACGAGAGCGGCGGGAGAAATGGAGCCGCGAAGCACGTGAAGGTTGGCCTGCCTGACGCCTCGATCCGGGGATGCGGATAACGAGTCCGAGAGCGAGTCCTGGATGTGCGTGGCGAGGAGGCGGCTTTCGCGGCGAAGCTCTTCGTAGAGCACGGCGTAGACCATCTGGCGGGCGGCTCCGGACGGGGCGGCGGAGGTGCCCATGAATTTCTCGGCCCCTTCGGGCGTAAGCGAAGCGTTGGCCGCCCGGGCAACGTCGTCTATCTCGTGGGTGATGTAGTAAGTCTCGATTCCTCTGGCGGAGGAGGATTTGGCGGCGTTGGCGTGAATGGAAACGAAGGCATCGGGGGATTCGCGCCTGCATACTTCGGCCCTTTCTTCGAGCGGCACGAAGACATCGGTTGCGCGAGTCATGACCACCTCGATCCCTTCGCCTTGCAGCGCGGCGCGCAGCTTAAGGGCTATGGCAAGGTTGGTGTCCTTCTCCTGGGTCCCGCGTGGACCAATAGCGCCGGGGTCTTTGCCCCCGTGGCCTGCGTCGACGACTACTTTCCAGTTTCCGGGCTTGGGCGCGGTGGGCTTCGGCACGAGTTTGGCAAGGGCGTCGGCGACGCTTTGCGGGGTTACGAAGCTGCCGGCATAGGTGGAAATGCCCGGCTCGGGCAGATCGACGAACGATTCGGCGACCAGGGCGCGCTTAATTCCGGGCGCTAGGACGATAACTGTTTGGTCGCTTCGGTGCAGAAGAAGGCGGCCGGTGGAGGGCTCGAGAGTGTAATCCATACCCAGCCGTTGGGCCAGTTCCGCCGGAGGCAGGTATGCCTGGGCGTTCGTGGCGACGGGAAGGGCCAAAAGGGTACAGGCTACTGCGAGAAGTACGGGGCGAATCAGCATATTCCTGTTCAGACTCGACATGGAGACTGGCTCCAGTCTATATGAAGCGGCGCTCAGGGTCAACATCAGCCGGAACGGCGCTTGGAGTCCCACAAGAGAAGTATCGGCAGGCCGCGAGGGGAAATAGAGAGAAGTTGGAGGTTCGAGACGGACGGCGCGAGCACTGGGGTGCTTCGTTGACACCGAGGGAGGCGCTGGTAGAATATGCTGTTCTTCAGGGCGACCCTGGCGGGGATTCCGGCTGGTATGTTTTCGGCTGCGGCTACCGCTGCACTTAGTACGACGGGTGCTGTGCTTGCGGGCGGACGGTCCCAGTAATGAAAAGGGAGGAGATAATGTTGATGAGGAAATGTGTTCCGGTGAGAGCGGCGTTCTTGATGTGCGCCTTGGCGGTTGCGAACCATCTTGTTGCTCAGGAGGAGCGTCCGGCGGGTCGTGAGGGGGCGCAGAGAGACCAGGCGGGCCGCGCTCGTCAAGGTATGCTTGCGTCCGCCGAGGACCTCTTCAAGGGTGAGGACACCAAGCTCCTGGGGCACACGCTCCTGAGCGATGAGTACGCCTACGACGATTTCCCGTCAATAGCGGTGGGTTCCGACGGGACTGCGTGGGTCTGTTACGCTGCCTTCACCGGGATGGAGGATGAGATAAGGGTAAGGAAGCACGCTGACGGGAGGTGGGACACGTTCACGCGTTTGCCGGGGGTTTCAGGCGACGTGTGGATGCCAAAGGCGCTGGTTGACGGGGAGGGGCGTTTTTGGGTCGTCTGGTCGCAGCAGGAGAAGGGGAACTGGGACCTTTGGGCGCGGGCGCTGGAAGGGAACAATTGGCTCAAGCCGCACAGAATTACGAGCGCCCCAGGGCCTGATATAAACGCGGCGGCGATGATCGACGGCAATGAGCGGATAATCGTGGCGTGGCAGGGCTCGCGGAACGGGCAGTCGGACATCTTTCTGAAAATCATGGAGAACGGGCGTTGGGGGGACGAGATAACGGTCTGTGACGATCCGGCGAACGATTGGTACCCCGCGGTTGCTGCGGACGGCAACGGGACGGTGTACGTCGCGTGGGATAGCTACCGAAACGGGAACTACGACATATTTCTTAGGACTTACCGTGACGGAAAACTGGGGGAGGAAATGGCGGTGACGGGCGAGCCCAATTACCAGGTGAATGCGACGTTGGCATGTGACAGCGAGGACAGGCTGTGGGTGGCTTGGGAGTACGGCGACGCGAACTGGGCCAAAGACCAGGGATACACTCTGCGTAGCGGCGGTAAAGTGGGAAGCGCCATCTATAACGTCAGGGACGTCAAAGTGGCGGTGCTTACGAACGGTTCGGTGATGCAGCCGATGGGAAGCGTGGCTGCGACGCTGCCGGCTGCGGAGCAGTGGATGGTGCATGGGCCGGTGCTGAGAGAAGGCGCGGATGGGCGGATGTGGATGCTCTTCCGTCATAGAAGAGGCGGCCGCGGGGGGCAAAGCAAGGTTTTCTGGTTGGATTACGTAACGTGGTACAAGGGAGACGGTTGGGCGGAAGCTATTCCGGTTCCCGAAGGGCTGGGCAGGCTGAGCGGCTACGGGTCGCTGGCGGCAGCGCCTGACGGTCGGCTTTGGGTGGCCTGGCATACGGACAATCGTGTTGAGTCGAATTACCATAAGGCGGTGCATGACGACGTTTACGCGGGGTTGATGGAGGCGCTTTCGGCCTCCGGCGAGCCGAAGTTGGAGGCATACACCGCGCTCCCCGAGGAGTCGCTGCGCGAGGGCCACGGCGACGAGGCGGGTGATGTAGAGGCCATCCGCAGCTACAGGACCGAAGTGGACGGGGTGAAGTGTGGGATCGTCCGAGGTGACCTGCATCGCCACACGGAGTTCTCGTGGGACAACGGCGGCAGGACGGACGGCTCGGTTATCGAATTCTATCGTTACATGATGGACGGCGCGGCGATGGATTTCGGCGCGGTCACGGACCACAACGCGGGCGGCGATTACCTGTACTGGTATTGGCTCACTCAGAAATCGTCCGACCTGTTTCACGCGCCGGGAGGTTTCGTCCCCCTGTACGGTTACGAGCGGAGCGCAGTGTATCCCTGGGGGCACCGCAACATATTCCACTCGGAGCGCGGCGTGCCCGTGGTGTCTTTCTTCACTCAGGCCGACTACACTGGCCCTAGGCCGGGGGTGGCCTCCGGCAAGCTGATGGACAACGACACGGAGCTGGTCTACGAGCAGATTGAGCGGACAGGCGGGATCGCCATTTCTCATACCTCGGGGACGAACATGGGGACCGACTGGGCGGTGCAGAACAGGGACGACCTGGAGCCGGTGGTCGAGATTTTCCAGGGATGCCGGACGTCATACGAGTACGTAGGCGCTCCGAAAGCCGCTACCTCGCAGCAGAACTCGCCGGGCGGCTTCAAGCCTGACGGTTTCGTATGGAACGCGTGGGAGAGGGGATACAGGCTTGGCGTAATCGCGAGTTCCGATCACGTATCGACGCACATCTCGTATGCCATGGTGTACACCGACGACCTTTCGCGGGAAGGGATCATGGATGCGATCCGGAAGCGTCACACTTACGGGGCGACGGACAACATAATCCTGGACTACCGCATAGGCGGTCGTTTTATGGGTGACGAATTCAAGACTTCGGAGCAACCCGTGCTGGACGTGAAGATTCGCGGCACCGACGCGGTATCCAAGGTGGACGTCGTGAAGAACAACACCTTCCTATATAGCGTGGAGCCCGGCCGGCAAGAGGTGGAATTCACGTACAAGGACATGCAGATCGAGCCCGGAACGAGCTACTACTACGTCCGCGTCGTGCAGGAGGACGGGCAGGTGGCGTGGTCGTCCCCTATATGGGTCAACTACGAACCGTGAGAAGGGTCCGGTTCCGGGTATCCTGATCTTCAGAGGGGGCACCGGCTGCCATGACGGAGCGCGGGTTGAGGCCCAGGCGCATTGCGTTCGTTTCGCTGATCGGCGTGTTCATCGTTTTGCGCCTTGCGGGTGTGCTTAGGACGATCGGGGGGATCGACACGGCGGTGCTGATCGCCCTCGTGGGCGGGCTCCGCATCTACTACGACGCTTTCGTCGGATTGTTCCGCAGGAGAATCTCGGCCGATCTCGCCGTATCGATCGCCGCGCTGGCGGCGCTGTATATTGGCGAGAGCCTGGCCGCCGCGGAAGTGATCTTCATCATGCTCGTGGGGGAGCTTCTGGAATCCGCGGCGGTGCGACGGACGGAACGCGCCATCGAGCTGATGGCGAAGCTCGCGCCGCAGAAGGCGCTGGTCGTCCGCGACGGCGGGGAAGAGACCCTCTCGATAGACGAGATTGCGCCGGGGGATACGGTGATACTCCGACCCGGTGAGCGGGTCGCGGTGGACGGAAAGCTGAGCCAGGGAAGGTGCGTCGTTGACGAGAGCGCCTTGACCGGCGAGTCGATGCCGGTGGACAAGGTGCCGGGCGACGAGGTGTTTGCGGGGACGTTCGTCGCGACGGGGACTGGGCGGGTGCTTGTGGAGGGCACGGGGGCGGAGTCCATGCTGGGGAAGGTGGTGGATATTGTCAGGGAAGCGCGCGAGAAGAAGGCGCCGACTGAGCGCGTGGCGGATCGTTATGTGAGGGTGTTTGTTCCAATAGTTATCCTCGCGGCGCTGGGCACTTTCCTGGTCACGCGGGAGCCGCTGAGAGCCGTGGCTGTGCTGGTGATCGCATGCCCATGCGCGCTGGTGCTGGCGACTCCGACGGCCGTGGTTGCCGCGATAGGGAGGCTCGCCCGCGAGGGGATACTCGTTAAGGGTGGGGAGTACCTGGAGCTTGCGGGGAAGGTTAATTGCGTGATGTTCGACAAGACCGGGACGCTCACACGAGGGAATCCGAAGGTGCGGCGCCTCGTGCCGGTGGGAGGCGCGAGCGAGGGTGAGCTTCTGCGAGTCGCGGCCGTGGGGGAGCTCAGGTCGGAGCACCTCCTGGCGGAAGTGATCGTGGCGGAGGCCAGGGAGCGCGGGATAGACCTCGAGGAGCCGCAGGAGTTCAGTTCGCTGGTTTCCAGAGGGGTGATTTCAAGCGGGGATGCTTTGAATGTGGTGGTGGGGAACGAGAAGCTCATGGCCGAGGCCGGGGTGCCCCTCGATGACGTCGGGGAGGAGGCGGGTCGTTTGGAGTCGGAGGGGTTGACGGTGGTTTTCGTTGCGGAAAACGGGCGATTGAAGGGGCTGATAGGGATCGGTGACGAGCCGAGGGAAGAGGCGGCGGAAGCGGTGAGATTGCTGGAGGCGGCGAAGGTTTCGAGGATCGCGTTACTCACCGGCGACGCAGAGGGCGCGGCGGAGGCCGTGGCGAGGGAAGTTGGAATAAAGGAGGTGTCGTCGCGCCTCGTCCCCGAGGACAAGGTCTCGATGGTGTCGGACGCGCAGAAAGCGGGCTGGATTACGGCGATGGTAGGAGACGGGATAAACGACGCTCCGGCGCTGATGCAGGCGGACGTGGGGATTGCCATGGGGGGTGTGGGCATAGACATCTCGATAGAAGCGGGCGACGTGGTGGTCATGACCGACCAATTGACGAGGATTCCGGAACTGATAGGCGTCGCGCGAAACGCCCTGGCGGTAATCAAAGAGAACATCCTGGGGTTTGCGATAGGGTTCAATGCGGCGGCGATGGTTGCGGCGTCGTTCGGCTTCGTGACGCCGATGATGGCGGCGATAGTGCATCAGGTCAGCTCTCTGCTGGTGGTGCTCAACTCGTTCCGGCTGCTGTCGGGAGGGAGGTTGGGCCGGCGGAGTCTTGTAGGAACGTTTCGGCGGTCAGCCGGCATACTTCGCGAGGGTTGGAGCCGACTAGGGGAGTTTTCGTGGGAGGACATGAGGAGAGCGGCAGCCTTGCGCCGAAGGCAGATAGCTGCACTGTCGATTGTGGTGATTCTTTTGGCCTATGCGTTTTCGGGCTTGTACGTCGTGCGGGCGCACGAGACGGCGGTGGTGCTGCGATTTGGCAGGGTTAGGAGCGATGGCGTAGGGCCCGGCCTGCACTATCGCGTGCCGTGGCCCGTGGATGGCGTGCGGGTGGTTGCGCTGAAGGGACTCCGGAGGGTCGAGGTCGGCTACACGGCGAAACAGGCTGAGGGCTACCCGGCACCCATCGACTGGAGCGTGCCGCACGGGGCCGAGACGTCCGTGCTGGAGTCCACAGCGCCTACGGGCGACGAGAACCTGGTGCTGATCGCGATGACCGTCCAGTACAGCGTTTCGGATGCGGTGAAGTTCCTGTTCCGTGCGGCGGATCCTGAGGGAGTTGTAAAGGGACTTGGCGAATCGGCGCTGCGGACCGTGCTTGCGGGGAAGTCGCTGGAGGAGGCGCTGACCGTGGCGAGATCGGAGGTCGAGCGCGAAGCGGCTGCGATGCTGAGGAGGTCGCTCAAGGAAGCGGACCTGGGGGTCGAGCTGGAGCAGCTTAGGCTCACGGAGCTTCATCCCCCGCGCGAGGTGATCCAGGCGTACCGTTACGTGGCGAGCGCTTCGGAGGAAAGGGACAAGATGATCGATCTGGCGGAGGCGTACCGCAACCGTCGGGTCGCTATGGCGAAGGGGGAAGCGGAAGCGGAGGTGTCTCGCGCTCGGGCATTCTCGAAGGAGCGGGTGGCGAGGGCCGAGGGGGAGTCGTCTCGATTCGAGACGGTGTTAGGCTCCTACGTCGGCGTTCCGGGGGTCACTAGAATGAGGATGCTCATAGAGGCGATGGAGAATTCGCTGGCGGGAATGGACAAGTACATCCTTTACACGCCGGGACCGACTTCGGCCGACGTGATCTTTCTTCCGGAAATGGGGACCGCGGCGGCACCGATCGTTCTTGGGGAGCCGCCGTCAACGAAGGCGCAAGAGGAATTCTGAAATGAGAAGCAAGTTACTGTGGGCGTTGATTGCGGTGGTCGCAGCCGTCGTTTTTCTGAGAAGCGTGTTCGTGGTTTCGCCGATGGAGGATGTTATAGTTACGCAGTTCGGAGAGCCGAAGCGGATAATTACCCGGGCCGGACTCCATTGGAAGCTTCCCTACCACAGCCTGCTGTCGTTCGACAACAGGGTGCAGATATACGATCCGCAGGCGTTCGAGTTGTACACGCTGAGCAAGGAAGCCGCGCGCCCCGGGGAGAACGTGAGCGTGGGGGAGAACATCGACGTTGACGTGTTCGTGTCGTGGCGCATCGGGGATCCCCTCACGTACTTGCAGCGCGTTTTGGCATTCGGCAAGCCCGAGTTTTACCTTTACGACGTGGTCAGGTCGGAGCTTTCGGCGATAGTTTCGAACTTCAGGCTGTCGGATCTGCTGAATACTTCCGGGCCGTCGATGATACCCGAGATCAGCAGCGAGGCGACCATGCGATGCAGGGAGACAGCGCGGGAGAGATACGGGATGGAGATCCTGGACGTGCGGGTGAAGCGGCTTGACTTCCCGTCTCAGAACAGGCCGAGCGTTTTCGAAAGGATGCGCGCCGAGAGGGAGCGCGAGGCGGCGCGATACCGCGCCGAGGGCGAGGGCGAAGCGCAGGCGATAAAGGCTGAGGCCGACATGCAGGCCGAGGAGATTCTCGCGGAGGCCCGGAAGAACGGGCAAGTGATCAGGGGCGAGGCGGAGGCGAGGGCGATTGACATCTACGGCAGTGCATACTCGAAAGCGCCGGAGTTCTACAAGTTCATCAGGACGCTGGAGGCGTACAGGAAGTTTCTGGACGAGAAGACAACGGTGGTTCTGTCGGGAGATTCAGACCTGTTGCGGCCCCTGCTGGAGCCCGATCTGGGCGAAGCCGGGCCGGCCGCCGAATCGCCAGGGAGCGGAAACGAGCACAGATGAAGTCGATTCGCAAATCGTACGTCATTACGGGCGTCATCGCGGCGGCGGTCGTGGCGTATGCCGTGGGCGGCGGCGTGTACGCGGTCAATCCGCAGCAACAGGCGGTGGTGCAGCGTTTCGGGAGGGTCGTGAGGACGGGGGTTCTGCCAGGGCTCCACGCGAAGATGCCGTTTCCCATCGAGCGGGTGAGGAAGGTGAAAGTGGCTGAGGTGAAGCGGGCGGCAATCGGGTTCGACCTGGCGGATGAGATCTCGGGGCGCGTCCCGCGGCCTGAGCGGCTTCACTTCCTCACGGCGGACAGGAACATCATCTCGGTTCAAGCGATGGTGCAGTATGCGGTCTCGGAGCCGGTGAAGTATCTGTTCAACACGCGGGATCCAGAGGAGCTGGTGCGTGCGGCGGCGGCCGCCGCGCTCACGGAAACCTGCTCCAGCTTTCACGTCGAGCAGGCTATAACGGTCGCGAAGTACGAAATCCAAGAGAGGACGAGGGAGCTTGCGCAGGAGCTGCTGGACTCGTACGGGGCCGGGGTAAGGGTGACGGCGGTGAATCTCCAAAGCGTGGGTCCGCCTCCGGAAGTTGCGGCGGCGTTCAAGGACGTGATCGATGCGACGACGGAAAGGAAAAGAGTGGTTAACGAGGCGGAAAGCTACCGGAGCCGGGTGGTATTGAAGGCGGAGGGGGAGGCGAAGAGCATTGTGAGCCAGGCGCGGACATACGAGACGGAGACGGTGAAGCGAGCGATGGGGGAGCATGAGAGGTTTCTGAGGGCGTTGGAGGAGTACGAGAAGGCCCCCGAGGTGACCGCCCGCAGACTTTATCTGGAGATGGTGGAGGAGGTCTTCCCTCGCCTTCGGAAGATGATCGTGGGCCCGGAAGGGAGGTTCACGCTGGGAGTGGGGAGGGCTGAGCGTTGAGCAAGGCGCTGGCGGCTGTCGCGGTGGCGTTGGTCTTGGCGGCGGTTTTGTACAACGTCATGAATAGGGAGCGCGAGGCGTCACGCCCGCAGGACGCGGTGTTCTCGGTGATGGACAGTGCAAGAGCGGGGGATGTGAGCGCGTATGTGGACGGTTTCGCGGGTGCCATGCGGGATGAGCTTGCGAAGGAGGTGAAGAGGCGCGGGCAGGCGGGGTTCGCGGAGTATCTCCGGGAGCAGGTTCGTGATGTCGCAGGGGTCTATATCGGAAACGCGAAGCGATTGGGGGAGGGGCAGGTAGAGCTGGAGGTGGATCTCGTTTTTCCCACACGCGCCGAGAAGCAGCGATATCTCCTGGTCAAAGGGGGAAGGGAATGGAAGATTTCCGACGTGCGCAGCGCGGAATACAGCAGGCCGGTGGAAGAGTACGGCGCGCCCGTATCGGGGCTGTTTCCGGAGGACGAAGCCTTTCAAGGAAGCGAACCGGCGGCGGTGGGGGATGAGGGGTCCGGTTGAGTGAGTTGGTCGGAAGAAGGTCTGGGAGGCAGGGAGTGCGGTGAAGCTGATTTTCGTTGACATTCGCGGCTCCACGGGCACAATTTCTTGTTTCGAGACGCACGGTATCGGACGGCTGGGCGAGTTGAACTAAGGGGGGAAATGTGGAGGAAAGAGAACACTGGCGAGGCCGGTCGGTATTCATTATGGCGGCCATTGGGTCAGCGGTGGGCCTGGGTAACCTGTGGCGATTCCCGTACATGTGCGCCGCCAACGGCGGCGGGGCCTTCCTCATTCCGTATTTCATTGCGTTGCTGACGGCCGGCATTCCCATCATGATAATCGAGTATGGATTGGGGACGCGGGCGCAGGGGTCGGCGCACCAGGCGCTTGCGGAGATCAACCCGAAATTCGCCCCGATCGGATGGGTAGCCATTCTCGGGGCCTTCGTAGTCAACATCTACTACTGCGTCGTGATGGCGTGGTCGTGGAACTTCCTTTTCCAATCTTTCACTATGACCGAATGGGCCGCCACGTTGCAGCAGTCCAGCGACCACTTCGTGAAGGACGTGCTGGGATTGACGAGTGGGCCTTGGGGCTGGGGGACGCTGAAGTGGCCGCTTTTCTTTGGGCTCCTCGGTACGTGGTTCTCCATGTGGATGATCATCCACGGGGGGCTAGGGAGGATAGGGAGGGTGCTGCTTCTGACGGTGCCGCTGCCGGTTATTCTCGTGGTCATACTCGTGATACGGGGGATTACGCTGGAAGGCGCATCGGTGGGGCTCAATTACTATCTGTCCCCGGACTTCTCCAGGCTGGCTGATCCGGCGGTTTGGCGAAACGCATACGGGCAGGTTTTCTTTTCGCTTAGTCTGGGGTTCGGCACCCTCCTGGTCTATGCCTCGTTCATGCCGAAGAACACCGAGGTGCCGAACTCGGCGTTCATAACGTCGTTCGCGAATTGCGCCTTCAGTTTTCTCGCGGGGTTTGCGGTGTTCAGCGTTCTCGGGTACGTTGCTTACACCGCGGCGATAGGTCCGGATGGGACCGTTGACCTCGCGGCTGCTGCGGAGGGGATGAAAGCTCTCGGCAGCAGCAGCGGCCCGGGACTGGCTTTCGTTGCCTACCCGATGGCGATAGCCAAGCTGCCGTTCTGGGTGCCGCTCTTCGGATTCCTGTTTTTTCTGACGCTGCTGACGCTGGGGATCGACTCGGCGTTCTCGCTGCTCGAGACGACCTCGGCGGCGTTGATGGATAAGTTCGGATGGAAGCGGCTCCCGTCGGTCACGCTGGTTACGGTCATCTCGTTTGCGCTCGGTCTTCCGATAATAACGGGCGCGGGGCTGTACTGGCTCGACATCATCGACCACTACGCTTTGGGCTACGTAATCACCACGGCGGCGCTGCTGGAGTGTGTGATCGTAGGATGGGTACTGGGTCCCAAAACGCTGGCGAAGGAGCTTAACATAAACGCCGAGATACGGCTGGGACGGCTGTGGGGGTTCCTCGTAAAGTACTTCACTCCGCTTGTGTTGGG
>Ga0180432_10002778_pt1 | contig 25897 bp, 24 predicted proteins | sample SS_ome_10_FD_132414 | JGI IMG/M metagenome (GOLD analysis project Ga0180432, IMG submission 132414) | Hypersaline lake sediment archaeal communities from the Salton Sea, California, USA - SS_1_MS_2 metaG | ecosystem: Environmental > Aquatic > Non-marine Saline and Alkaline > Hypersaline >... | reverse complement strand
TTATCAGGCGGCAGGTAGTCTGCAGAACGGTGGATCCAAAGGAGGATTCGATGTCGAACTCAATTCTGGTCGCCTATGCCACTCGCTACGGCTCCACGCAGGAGGTGGCTGAGCAGGTCGCGGTGACGCTGCGCGAGAGTGGCCTTGAGGTGAGCCTCCGGCCGGCGCGCGAGGTGGAGGCCCTGGACGAGTACCGCGCCGTGGTGCTGGGGGTACCCCTCTACATCGGGCGCTGGCTCCGGGACGGGCGGCGCTTCCTGGAAGTCGCCCGGGAATGCGTACAAAAAAAACCGGTTCTTCTCCTCAAAGGGGGGGTTACGGAAAGGGGTGCCCAGGCCACGGCCACCCATACAGCCAGCCTGGCCATGAATGATGTCATCCTGGACGGGGCCCTTCGACAGGCAGGGGTCATACGGGTAGGGAGTGTGGATGAACTGGTGAGTACCCTTTTGGGTTTTTCTTTGACCCCCCTGCCCCGGGGGGATCGTATCGCCGTGGTTACTTACAGCGGCGCCCAGGCCGTCATGAGCATAGATGAGGCGACCAAAGAGGGCCTCCTTTTGGCTGATCTGGGGACCCGGACCCGGGAGATGCTCTCCCAGGTCATCAAGAATTCGGCCAAGGCCTCAAATCCTGTGGATATGTTTCCGGACATGATGAGCCAAGGCTTTGAGAAGACCAACACCCAAATCCTTCGGGCCCTGCTTATGGACCCGGGGGTGCACGGTGTTGTTTTCATCAGTTTCGCCCGTTCAGACATCCAGAGCTTTCTTCCCCTGGTGGAGGTGGTTAAAGAAAAAGGGAACAAGCCCGTGTTCTTTTCCCTCCTTGGAACCAGAGAGGACGTGGAAGGGGATCGTGACTTTCTGGAGAAACACGGGATCCCCTTTTATTCCTTCCCGGAGACGGCCGTCCGTGTCTTCGCCCGCATGTGGCGATATGCCCGCAAGGCCAAGGAATCCTGAAACCACTATCTCTTGTTTAGCGCCTCTTCCACCACACAGCGGAGCCCCTCGCCGGCCATTAAAGGCCCCCAGCACTTTCCATCGGAAAGACAGGTGGCCTTGGCCAGGTCACCCGACTTCCACCGATTGATCAGGTCCGGCTCCCGGATAAAGGGCCTGCTCATGGAGATATAGTCTGCATAGTCTTTCTGGACCAGGCTTTCGGCAACCTCAAAAGAGCGAATCCCCCCCACCAGCATCAAAGGGACCTGAAGCCTTTGTTTGAAGGCCTTGGCGTTTTCACGAAAATAGGCCTCCTTGTCCTCGGAAAGGATCCCAGCCCGTGAGGGACTGAGCTTGCCCGAGACAATGGTCCCTCCGCTCACCTCAATGGCGTCGATTCCGCCCTCCTGGAGCATGGTCCCCACCTCAAGGGCGTCTTCAAGCACAAGACCGTTCTCCACGAAATCCTGAGAATTCAGTTTGACCAGGACCGGAAAATCCGGCCCCACCGCCTCCCTGACCCGGGCGGTCACCTCAATGAGGGCCCTGGCCCGGTTTTCCACAGGGCCCCCGTATCGATCTGTACGCCGGTTAAAGGCCGGGGAAAGAAACTGGCTTAAGAGGTAGCCGTGGGCCCCGTGGATCTGTACAGCGTCACAGCCGGCCTCTTTTGCGCGGCGTGCCGCCTCCCCAAAGGCCTGTACCAGGCCCTGGATGTCTTCAAGGGTCATCTCCTTGCGAACTGTTTTTGACGGCCCTTGCTTTACAGACACGGCCAGGGGGGTGAGCCCCGTGATTGTGGCCGGGGCAAAGTATCCCGCATGGGAAACCTGGGCGGCAATAGGACAATCCTGTTCATGCACGGCCCGGACCATCTGCTCGAACCCTTCCACCAGGTCATCTTTATAGAGTCCCAGTTGCCCGGGCCCGGCCTGCCCCTCGGGGCGCACAAAGACATGACTGGTGATGATAAGCCCAACCCCTCCTCTGGCGAGGCGGACCATAAGATCTGTGAGGGCCGGTGTAGTGGACCCATCCTGTGCGGCCATGTTCTCGTAAGTGGCGGAACGGACAAACCGGTTCTTCAATTCCATTCCCCGGATGTGGGTGGGTTCAAAGAGAACGCTCGTTTTCTTATTCATGTTTACCCCCTTATATGTAATGACTTCCGAAACCCTTTCAATACCCCTGGAAACAGGGTCGATCTTATTCAGGCAAAGGGTTCCGGGGATTTCTTGAGACCCTCCCAGATGTGCGGGTCATGGGAGGGGATGATGCGGGCGTCCAGCAACGTGGACAGGTGCTCAAGGCGGTGGAGGCTGTCCATGGCCTGCTGGTTGTTCCAGTTGTTGCTGGAGGGTATCTTGAGGCGAAGATTGTCCATCAGGCATATGGCGTCACCGGGAAAGATATAGGACCCCCCTTGATCCAGGCGCACCAGTATGGACTGGTGCCCCGGGGTATGACCCGGGGTCTTGATAAGAGAAAGCCCGGGAAGGGGCATGCAATCCCCTTCCACAAGCTGGTAATTCAATGTGAAAGCAAAGTGATTTTCCATATATTGCGCTGAAACGAAGGCGTCGGGATGTAAGGCGAAACGGTATTCGGATTTCTGGACGATGATGGGAGCCGTCTTAAAGAAACGCAGGCTCCCGGTGTGGTCCCAGTGGAGATGGGTCAGGATGACCATCTTGATATCTGAAAGGGCCAGGCCCAGTTGCTTGAGCCGGCTTTGCAACGTATCTTCCTTTGCGAGCGAAGGTTTGATGACCTTTGCCCTGGGTCCCCACGCCTGCCCGGGGTCTTTGAGCCCCTCCGGGTTCAAACCTGCATCGATCAGTATGGGACCCTCATCGTGGATAATCAGGATGGAGTATACGGGGGCCTTCAGTTTTTGCCCCAAATCCATGCCTGTTAAGAACACGGACCGGTCGATTTCAATGGATCCCCCGGGTAACAAGTAGATCTCTTTGGCGCCCAAGACTTTTCTCCTTGTCCTTATATTATTTTTGCCATGTATTGCTGGCGAAGTAGGGTCTTCTCCACCTTGCCCATGCTATTCCTGGGAAGGGTTTCCAGGAAATAGATCTCCTTCGGCTTCTTATAACTGGCCAGGCGCTCCTTGCAGATATCCTGGATGGCTTCAAGGGAGGGAGGGTCCTTTGGATCCTCCAGGACCATGTAGGCCACCACCCTCTCTCCAAAATACTTGTCCGGGACCCCGATAACCGCGGATTCGGAGACACCGGGGTGGGTGTTGATGACCTGCTCAACCTCAAAAGGAGAGATGTTCAATCCCCCGGAGATGATGAGGTCTTTCACCCTGCCAACGATACTGAAACGGGCCTGGTCGTCAACCTCGGCCATATCCCCGGTCTTAAACCACCCGTCCGGGGTAAAGCTCTCCTGGGTCTCCCTGGGCTTTTTCCAGTAACCGGAAAAGACATTGGGCCCCTTCACTTCCAGTTCTCCCTGCCTGCCCGGGGGCAGGGGGGTCCCCTTTTCCAGGTCAACCACCCTGGCAGAGGTCCCTGGAAGGGGAAAGCCCACCTTTCCCGGGAGGCGCTCCCCTTTCAGGGGGTTGGAGAGATGGATGCCGATCTCAGTCATGCCATAGCGTTCCAATACGCGATGTCCATAGCGCTCATGAAAGCGCGTAAACAGCCCTTCAGGCAAGGGCGCAGAGCCTGAGATAAAGAGCCTCATGGAGGAAAGATCAAAAGAGTTTTTACCATGGATTTGAATAAAGCGGTGATAATGGGTAGGGACGCCCATGAACAGGGTAAGGCGGTGGTTTGCCATATCCTGAAGCACGGCTTGGGGATCGAAGCGTTCTTTCATGACCATAAGGCAACCTGCAAGCAGACATCCGGTGAAGGCCACGTAAAGCCCATGGCCGTGATTCAGGGGCAGCACATGCATAAGCCGGTCGTCTCCCGTGATGCCCCATGCCCGGTGAAGGGTCTTGAGATTGATGACGGTACTCTCTTGGGACATGATGCAGCCCTTCGGCGGACCCGTGGTGCCTGAGGTATAGAGCATGATGGCACCGTCCCGGGGCCCAACAGGCAAGGGAAGGTCAAAAGGGGACTCAGGTTCACGGCCCATCCAGGGTCCGCCTGAAGGGTCCACGTAAAGGATTTGTTCCAGGTGGGGCATCTCATCCCTTAAAGGATCTGTTTCCCGGCGAGTGGCAGGATCGGCAATGAGAAGACTTGCCTGGGAATCGGAGAGGAAGTACCTCACTTCATCCAGGGTATACAAAGGGTTTAAAGGAAGCATAACCACCCCCAACCTCAAACAGGCCAGGTACACAAACACGATGGCCATGCCCTTTTCCAGCCTCACAGCGACCCGGTCTCCGCGGCCCAGGCCCCTGTCTGACAGGTCGTGGGCAACCCACGCTGAAATCCGGTCCAGGTCTTTGTAAGTAAACCGATCGTTCCCAAAAAGGATGGCCCTTTTATCCTTGTAACGCAAAAAGGCCTGCTCCAGCGCCTCGGTCAGTGTTGTTTCGTCCATCTCTTCATCCTTGTGTTCGCCTGCCCGGAAAACCCCTTCCGGTTTCACCCACGAGGTATCTTGGTGTGCTGAACTCCTGTAACAAATTCACACTCCTTTTGCAATAAACCTCCCAGGATGTAAAGATTAGTAAACATGTCAAGTCAACTGTTCACTTTTTTGGACCCCTTCCAGCAGAAAGGTCTCTGATTTCTAAGGCTTTTGGAATTTCCAGCATTGGCATGCTTTTTTCATAATTCTTACTGAAGACTCTTCTGCATCAGGAGTGGCAGGGTCTTTTGGAAGTGATAACGCTCAGATCAGCAGGAGGCGGCTATGTCTAGTTGGTTATATCTGTCAAGGGATTCCGAAGGCCCTTTCTCAAGAAAGGTCCTGTAAAGGGGGCCGTCCGGATCGCTTTGTGGGGATGCACTGGTTCAATCCCCCTGCCATTATGCGACTGATTGAAATCCCGCGGGGCACGGGTACGAGTGACGAGACGGTGGAAAAAGCCGAGGCCTTGGCGAAAAGGCTGGGCAAAACACCTGTGGTATGCAAGGATTCCCCGGGATTTGTGGTAAACAGGATCCTGAACGTATGGTATAATGAAGCCATGCGCATGGTGGACGAAGGCATGGCCAGCGTGGAGGATATAGACAGGGCCTTCCGGGACGGTGGCGGATTTCGTATGGGCCCCCTGGACCTCCGGGACCTGGTGGGGCTCGATGTGGCCCTCCAGATTGTCGGTTCCCTTTACAGCCGCCTGGGGCAAGAGAAGTTCAGGCCCCCGGAATGCCTGAGACAGCGTGTGGCCGCTGGACATTTTGGGAGAAAGACAGGAGAGGGATTTTACAAATACGGGGCGTCTTGAAGCAGGCGGAAACGCCAAAGCCAAGAGGAAGGAAGGGATCGTGACATGGAAGAGGTCGTTATTGTGAGCGGGGTGAGGACTCCCATAGGGAGCTATGGGGGGACCTTGCGGGACATACCTTTATACAGATTGGGCAGCCTGGTCATGAATGAGGCCATCAAAAGGGCAGGTGTGGAACCTGACCGGGTGGATGATGTGATTATGGGCCAGTCCTATCAAAACGGGGAATGCGCCAACGCGGCCCGGGTGGCCCTTCTGGATGCAGGCTGGCCGGACTCCGTGCCTGCCGTAACCCTGGATCGCCGCTGTTGCTCGGGGCTGGACGCCGTCTTCTTTGGAGTCATGAAAATCCAGACGGGAAACGCCGATATTGTCGTTGCAGGCGGATTGGACAGTATGAGCCAGGGCGAGCTTTATGTCCCGGGGCACATAAAATGGGGCCTAGGGGGAAAGAAGGACGAAAAATGGGGATTTATGCCGCGAGGCCATGGCGCCCTGTCCATGTGGGGTATCCCGCTCTACGACAGGATCCAGAGGGCCAGGGTCATGTCCCAGCCCATCGATAGATATGGTGAACTCAATTCCATGATGGCCTGGGCCGAGACAGCCGCCAAGAAGGAGAAAATCACCCGTGAGGAGGCGGACAAATGGGCCCTGAGAAGTCATCAACGAGCCATTGCCGCTATTGATTCAGGAAAATTCAGTGAAGAAATTGTGCCCGTCCCGGTGCCGCAGCGAAAAGGAGAGCCCCGCCTCTTCGAGGAGGACGAAACCCCAAGACGGGACACCACCCTGGAGAAACTGGCCAAGCTTCGATCTGTGTATCCCGAGGGCATATGCACGGCGGGTAATTCCTCGACTGAAAATGACGGGGCCGCGGTGGTGGTACTCATGAAAGGGGATAAGGCCGGAGAATTGGGACTGGAACCCCTGGCAACATTCAAATCCTGCGCCATCGCAGGCACGGATCCCACCTTAACCTATCCTGCCGTGCCCGCATCGGTGACCAAGGCCTTGGACAAAGTGGGGATTGCCATAGACGAAGTAGACCTTATCGAAATACAAGAGGCCTTTGCTGTACAGGCCCTGGCCGATGCCAGAATGATGGATGTCAAGGAGGCGGATTTTGACGCCAAGATCAATGTCAACGGTTCGGGCATTTCCCTGGGCCATCCCATTGCTGCAACGGGCGCCATGAGGCTTGTAACTCTTGTTCACGAGATGAAAAGGCGTGGTTCCCGTTACGGCCTGGAGACGATATGCGGGGGCGGAGGCCAGGGCATTTGTGCCGTGGTGGAAGGAAGCAGGTAATCAAATGCCGTAAAAGGACCACCTGGTAACCGGCATGACAGGGGCGCTTGGATTCTTTCTCGTGAAGGTGGAATGGAAGCGCCCCATTTTTTATCCAGGGGGTTTTGTCTTCCATCGGGGATGTGACGGCCGGTGACTCCGGCCCAATGTTTTCACGGAGTTGCCATTAATGTGTTCCTGAGGATTCACCGCAAGGAGAGACCCGGGGGTTTCCGGTATGCCTGACAAGGGCCACAACACGAGGACAGGCCTTTGGACCGTCATATTTTCCGCGACCAGCGTGGTATGGCCCGGGGCGCTCATGCTGGGTTATCCGGGAGTCATGGCACCCTTCTGGCAGCACATGTTCAAGGTGGGCGACGGACCCCTCGGCAATATCATGTTTTTCATGTGGCTGCCCGTAGGGGTCTTCATGTACCTGGTGGGCCGGTGGCACCAGAGATATGGGACCAGGGTTGTGAATTCCCTGGGCGCCATCATCTGCGGCATGAGCCTGTTTATCGCGGCCCATGCTTCGGGGATCGCCATGGTCTATATGTGGGCCTTCTTCCACGGGATCGGCACCTGTGCCGTCTATAATCCCGCCCTCACGGCGGCACAGAACTGGTATCCTGAAAGGAAAGGTCTGGTCTCTGGAATTGTAAACCTCTTTTTCGGCATCGCCGCGGCCGGCATGGTTCCTGTGTTCCGGTATTTGCTCCAGTCTTTGGGTTATGTGGGGATGCACAGGGTGCTTGTGGTGATGGTGCTGGGGGTCGGTCTCCTTGCCAGCCGCTTTGTGGTCAATCCCGGGCTTCAGGCGTCTACTCCGGATCAGGGAACATCACTGAGTGTGGGAGAGGCCTTAAGGACCAGGGGCTTCTGGTTCCTGTGGCTGACCTGGGCCTTTCAGGGGGCTGCCGGGACATCCATGGTCATCTTTCTGACCCCCTTTGGCCTGTCCAAGGGCTTTAGCCTCGAGTCTGCGGTTCGCATCCTGGTGGTGTTCAACTTGACCAACGGATTGAGTCGCATCTTTTCGGGGTACCTTTCAGACAGTCTGGGCCGCGCTTTTGTCATGAGCATGACCTTTTTTGCCGCGGCCGGGGCATATTTTCTGTTGCCCCACGTAGGTTCCCCAACAGCGGCGGAGGGACTGGCGGCGGTTGCAGGCTTTGCCTTCGGGACCTTGATCACGGTGACAGCGCCTCTGGTGGCGGAGTGTTTCGGCCTCAAGAACTTTGGGGCTATCTTTGGGATTACCTGGTCGGCCCTGGGTTTTGTCTCCGGCCTGATCGGGCCTTCATTAGGCGGCTACCTCCTGGATATGACCCACGGTAACTTCCTGATTCTCCTTTCCCTCTTGGGCCTCTACTCGCTGATCTCAGGGGTTATGGTGCGCCTTGTGGTTCCTCCCCCTTGCAGGTCCGCGTGAGATGAACACATAGAAAACACCATGACCATGATATGGGGCTATTTTGAGAGGAAGAGAATTCTGTGGTAGGGTGAACCCCGTTATTGCATAAAAGGCGCTCAAGCATTCTGCCTTTTATGGCTTCAAAGGCCACTTTTAACGCTTTAAATTTGGAATGCACCATTAGTGATATCCAAACCCTGGATGTAAAATAGAATAAGTTTCTGTTATTGCTGTGTTTATATGTGTAAAAACTGAATGCGTTTGCGATAACGGGGTGAAGTGAAAAGACAAGGGGGAAGGGAAAGACATGTCCTGGGATCTAAATGACCTTTACAGGGGTGCGGATGACCCTCGACTTTGGGAGGACCTGGAAGGGGTCAAGGAAAGGGCCCGGGCCTTTACTCACCGCTATAAGGGGGAACTGGCGAGGCCTGATCTGGATGCCAAAACCTTGTTCTTTGCCCTCAAAGGGTATGAGTCCATTCATGATGTGGCAATGAAGGCCTATGCCTATGCCTGGCTCCGGTGGGCCTCCAATACCCGGGATGGGGCCGCAGAGAGACTCCTTAAAAGGGTAAGGGAGGCATGGGCCCACATCTCTGAAGGGCTCACCTTTTTCGAGGTGGAGATCATGGCCCTTCCCGAAAAGGACCTGAAGGCTTTGACCGCGAATGAAGCCCTTTCAGAATACCGCCATTATCTTATGAATCTGGCCAGGCGCCGGGTCTACACCCTCAGTGAGGCGGAGGAGGGCATTATAAAGACAAAGGACCTGTCCGGGAAAGAAGCCTTTATTTCTTTATACCAGGAGATTATGGGCGCTCTCGTCTTCACTGTGCCGGGGCAGGGCGCGGTGAAACGCCTCAACAAGGACCAGGTCCTCGGTCTTCTCTATTCCCCGGAGGCGGGAATCCGGGAAAGGGCCATGGCGACCCTCTTTAATGAATTGGGAGAGAAAGGCAGGGTCTTCAAAACCATCCTCAATGCCCTTATTTTGGACCACCAACTGGAGTGCAGGAGGCGGGGATATCCTTCCCCCATGGATAAGGGCCTCCTTGCCAACGGGGTGGACGCCGGGACCGTTGAAAACATGATGGTGGTGGTCGAAAAACGCTACCCTTCGGCAAGGCGCTACTACCGGACCAAGGCATCCCTCTTGGGGTTGAAGGGGCTTAAGCTCTCCGACATCTATGCCCCCCTGGGAGGAGAGAAGATTATTATAGAATACCCCCGGGCCAAGTCCCTGGTGTTGGATGTGCTGAAGGCCTTTCATCCCCTCTTTTACTCCCTGGCTTGCGAGTTTTTTGAAAAAGGCCGCATTGACCGGGAAGGGCGGACGGGCAAGTTGAGCGGGGCCTTTTGTAAGTGTTACACCCCATCCCAGCCCCCCTATCTCTCTCTCGCCTACACAGGCGAGATGCGAGACCTCATCACCCTGGCCCATGAACTGGGACACGGGATTCATTACAGGCTGTCATCCAGGCAGGGTTTTCTCAATTTTGCTCCCTCGCCCCTTATGGCTGAAACAGCCTCCACCTTTTTGGAGCGCGTCCTGATGGATCATCTTTTGGAGAGGGGGCTATTTGATGTCTCCAGAACCGCCCTGGCCGCATGCCACCTTGAGGGGATCTTCCTTGGCATATTCCGGCAGAACGTGTTGACCCGTTTCGAACAGAGGCTTTACCAGGAAGGGGGGGACGGGCTTGGTGAGGAGGAGATCTGTCAAATCTGGTGGGAGGAAAATGCAAAGCTCTATGGCCCTGATGTGGAGATGGAGGACTCCTACCGCTGGGGCTGGACAGCGGTCCCCCACTTTTTCGGCCTCCCCTTTTACTGCTATAGCTACATTTCCGGGAATCTGCTTTCCCTGGTCCTGTTTGAACGCTATAAGAGGAAAGGGGGCCCTTTCCTGGAAGAGGTCATCGACCTCTTCAGTTCGGGTGCGGCGTCCTGGGACCGGCTCAAGGATATGGGTTTTGATCTCAGGGATCGGGATCTATGGGATGAGGCCTTCGAGGGTGTGGAAGCCCTTGTGGACGGTTTGAATCAGGTCGAAAGACCTGGTCCGGTATAAGGCTTGGGCATGGTGTTATCGCGAACCAAACGAAACAGCTGGAGTTCCGCGTGGTCTATTCCGGGCGGTTTCACGCCGTACCGCATGAATTGGATAAAGGCGTCCAGAATATCCGCATACCTGGCCCAGGTTCCTTTGTCCGAGCCGTGCGCATCTTTGCGACGTCGAGACTGGCGCCAGGCTTCCACCGCCTCCTGGTCCGCCAAGTAAATAATATCAGAATATTCCCTGTCTTTTATCTCCTCCATAAACTGCTTTAGATCACAGGATGAGGAAATCATAAGGTCCTCCGCAATTCGATCGGGTCATGGTGGAGTGCAATGAGGGCGTCCACAAGCGGGCTTTGTTTGAACACAAACCATTGTATGATGGAATTGTTAGGATTTTGTTAGGAAAGGGAGACTTTTTTACTCAAGAGCGTTAAGTTCGATAAGAGCGTTATGATCGTGAAGGGGTCAACGGGTCGGGGGGAAAGTGACCAGTGAACACTGACCAGTGAAGAGTGATCAGTGAACAGTGATCAGTGCGGGAGTAGCAAAAGCACCTGAATCCTTGGATCCTGAGATGTGAGATGTGGGATGGAGGCAGCGGTTTTTCTTGTCATGGGAGGACATCCTTGTAGAATAGCCTAAGGCGAAGACCCTTTAGAACGCCAAGCCAAGAGGAGGGAGTCATGTTTCGATCAGGTATGGTAGGTTTCGTGGCAATCGTTTGTTTTTTGTGGCTCTTTTTGGGGTTGAGCCCTGCAGGGGCCCAACCCCTGGGCATCGTTTCGGGCCAGGGCCGGCAGCCGGCCCAACACCAGGTCCTTTCCTCTCCCTGTGGAAGGTATGTCTTTGGGCAGATCTCCGATTCCACCAAAGACCAGTTCATGGTGGACACCTTTTCCGGGCGTTTGTGGCGCATTGCAGAAAGTGGAAGGCTCGGCATGTACCTTAAACCGGTTCCCTATCGTACCGACGAAGGCACATGTTCGTTGCCGCCCGGTCCTGAGGCCCCGCAAAAGCCGGGTGAGGACGCCGAGAAGTGAGTCCCTTCAAGGCCTTTTTTTTGCACAATGCAATGGGCTTGAACCTTCCGGGGGGCATTTGCGGGTATTTCATGGCATAACTCTTTGAAATTATAGTTGATAACTGTGGATTGAAGGTGCATGCAAAATGCAATGCTTCCAGCCCTTGAATTCATGCAAAATGCCAGGATATGGCCTGCCAATCCAGGGGACCCATTGCGGCCCGGGCAACTTAACCTGCCGGGATTTTTTTGAATATCTGTGTGATCATAAATTTGGCAGGATTCTTGCTAAATAAAAAAACGAGGCTAAGGGACGTGGTGGACGGTTAACTTATAGACTCAACCCAGGTTTGGCTTTTTGGCATGTGAAAAACGGTTTATTCATAACCCAACCCCAAAGCTTTTTTGGCTTATCCAAGCGTCATTATTGAGATAGAGACCCAGGGATCATAGCCGGATCCGTGGGTCTCTATCGTCCTTTCTGGGCAGGAAAAAAACCATGGAGAACGCCTATCTTTTCAGCTTTCTTCCACCGGACAGGGCCGAAGCATTACTGGCAAAATATTTCTTGGACCTGGAGGCGAAGTCCCAACAGCTGACCACGTTCTTGAGTGAAAACAATATGGCCGGAATCCGTCAAACGGCCCATTCACTCAAAGGTTCGGGCAAGTCATATGGCTTTGATTATGTGACCGAGCTGGGCACCAAGTTGAGCGCCTTTGCCAAAGAGGAAAACCACGGTGCCCTGGGAAATCTCATCCGGGAATTCCGGGAATGGCTCAGAGGCCATGCCCCGGACCTTTCCTGATCTTTGGATCTTTACCTTCCGGGAGACCGATCTTTTGTCCGGCAAATCCCCCTTGTGTTGGGGTGGGGATCACCGGGCCGCCTTAATAAAGCAACTGCGGACAAGTTCATAGTGATTCCGGTGGTTCCGGAGCCTCCACCATATTGAACCCCTTCTCTCAATCCTCCAGGGAGGAAAGACCTCTCCGCCGGCCCCGGTCAATAAGGAGGAGATATTATGAAGCCCTTCTCCGGGGTAAGGGCCCCCCTGGGTGCCCCCGAGCCAGTGCTCCTGGGGGGTGACAGCGGAGGACCAGGAAAAGGGGTCGGAAAAGAGGAACTGGCTGTGCCGGTTCCTGGAGACCCGGGAAACCTCTTTGAGGTGGGCCAGGGGTCTGGGTATCTTGTCCACCAGGTTCAGGGAGGAAACGGAGTGAAAGGTGTTGGAGGCAAAGGGCAGGGCCTGGGCGTCCGCCAGGATGAATTCAACCGGGGCCTGGGTCCACCTGGCGGGCAGGTTTACGGTCCTGTGCTCCATGAGCAGTCCTTCTTCAGGAAGGGAAAAGCCCGATGCTCCGGTCTCCATGAGGTGTCTGGCCGTACTTGCAAAGGAAAAGGAGGTATCGATGCCTATCACAAAATCGGCCCTTTCACTCATTTCAAAGGCAAATCGACCCACGGCACAACCCGCGTCCAGGGCCAGACCGCCTATGGGGTCCATGAGGCCCGACCATTGATCATAGGCCCCTGTGGCCTCTATGTCTCCCATGAGGTCTCCGTAATGGCTCCAGAGGTAGGAGGCAAGGAGTGAACCCTCTTCATAGCGGGAATCCTTCGGGCCATGTCGCTCAGGCCCGGGCAGGAGGCATGCCAGGGACCGGTCCACGGGATAGGTCGCCCCACATGAGGGACAGGCCAGTAAGCCTGAGAGAATTTCCTCCCCTTCGGTTTTTTCCGCCTCGCAGGACAGTCTGATTTCCTGAGGCAGGCAGGCAGGGCAGATCAGGATATCGAGGAGCGGTCGCTTCATCGGGACCCCTGATTTCTCATCCCTTCCGGATCCTGGATTTGACCGGGACCGATGAGCCGGCTTTCCGCCAAGACCTCAAGGGCCTGTGTACAGGAGCGGAGGAAGGCCTCATAATCTCTGTCCTCGCCATATCGGGGGTAGAGGACCCTGCAGATGGCCTGGATATCTCTCTCCCCGTTACAGAGTTCAAGAAAATCCCGTGTAAAGGGGTTTATTTCCCTCACATCCAGAAGGTCATGATCATGCCGGAAAAGGAGCAGGCTTTTTTGAGCCCCATAATACCTGTTGAACCGGCCCGCCTTTAGATCGCCAATGATGGCGGGCACAGGAAAGTCAAAGGATTCAATGATCATGCCTTCCCTTGCCGCGGGCCTGAGGTCTTGTATGCGATGAAGATCAATATGAAAGTTGCTTTCCCCGGATGAGAACCGGCCGGTCTCCAGGGCGGCCTTTTCATACCTCAGGATGTCAGGGAGGTAGGGCCTGGCAAGTTCCCCGTCCCCGCCCAGCAGGAAGAAGGCGAATTCCGTAAAATAGAGATAACAGTCCTGGGGACTCTGATCCGGTTCTTCCCTGTGGAGACGGTCCTGGAGCCACCTGAGCCAGTGTAAAAAGAGGTCAGAGACGGGCTCACCCCGCTCCAGGCTCAAGAGGAGGAAGCTCTTGGGATAGAGCTGGACCATGAGGGGGAAATGGGTCGCCAGGAGTTTGAGTTCCGTGAGGGAACGGCCCGGGCAGGGAAGGTTGTAGAAGCTGCTGTAGATGAGGGGATCCGAATCAATCAGGGCCTCATCGGCCTTGAGCCGTTTGCCCCCGTCAAATTCGAGGCCCAGGGCGAAGTAGGTGTCGACTTCCCGGACAAGACGGCTGCCGTATCGGCTGTGGAGGTCTGTCCCGGGCAGGACCGTGGGCATTTGTATCAAGGGGTTGTTATTCCCCACAATACCGGTCCTTAAGGCCATAGCCAGGGTTTCATCAATATCGGACCTTTCCTCCTCGGGAAATCCGATGACAAAGCTCAGTGTGGGGATAATGCCCTGATCGGCTGTTTCCACAACCCGCTGGTACAGGATCTGGTGGTCAATATTCTTTCGGATAAAGGAAAGGGTCCGCTTTGATCCCGAATCAATGCCGTAACACATGGACTCGCAACCCGCCTCCCTCATTAAGGCGAGCAAGGGGGCGTCAACGCTGTCGAGCCTGGAAATACAATACCAGGGAAGGGTGTTCAGCCCCTCTTTGATGACCCGGGTGCAGAAGGCCTCCACAAATGTCCTGCTTGCGGTGAACTGGTCATAGGCCAGGAGAAAACACTCGGCCCCGAAATGGGTATGAAGGTTCTTCATCTCCTCCACCAGACGGGCCACGGAAAAGGTCCGGCACCTGCGTCTCCACAAGATCGATTCAGAGCAGTAGATGCAGCGATGGGGGCAACCTCTCCCTACATCGAGTATGGCAATGCTCCTGGGAAGTTCACAGGCGGCCCGGTACTCCTCAAAGGGAGGGGCGAACCCGTAATCCGGCAGGGACAGGTCATCCAGGCTGGAGATCAGGTCGCGATCCTTGTTGCGAATTATTTCTGCTCCGTGACGGTAAGTGACCCCGTCAATGCCACCAGAATCCCTGCCCGCCGCGTAGGCCGCCACCAGCTCCTGAAAGGTGATTTCCCCTTCCCCCCGGACCACGGCGTCCACAAAGGGATATCGTTTCAAGGTGATCTGGTCCAAAAAGGAGGCATTGTGCCCCCCTATAACAATCTTGACTCCGGGATTGGAGGCCTTTATTTTGTGGCTGATCTGAATCACCGCAGGATAGGTGGTGCATTGAGTGGAAAAGGCGACCAGATCCGGAGATGCTTCCATGATCTGTCGGGCACAATCCCTGTAAATCTCTTTTCCCATGGCAAGCCTTTCTTGCCGAAGGGCCAGGACAAAATCCATGAGGATCACCTGGTGAGGGGAATCCTTTAAGGCCGTGGCCAGGTTGATAAGGCCCAAGGGGGGCAGATTATACATGGTGCTCAGATAAAAGGGGGGAAATACCAGGACAATTCTCATGGGTGCATCTCTTTGTCTCACTCCTGGGGGAAGCCCGGATCCGGGGTAAATGGAAAATACACAGCCAGAGACAGGTAAACGAGAGAGATAAAGTATATCCGCAGGGTGGCGTGAAGTCAATTACAGGTCTCCCGTCCCTGATCCACCATCAAGATGTCATCTGCCATTCGACAGGCTCATGGCCCTGAGCAAAGTCGAAGGGCTGCGTTGCCTTCGGTCGCTTCTCTCGTTCGACCTGGAGGCTCTCGACAGGCTTGCGGCGTATTGTTTATACGCCGCAGTCGGCGGCTCCTCAGCGCCTTGCATCTAACATCTTGCTGGTGCCCAGGGGTTGGCCAAAATCATTTATTATCATTGCTTGTAGAGAATTTTGATGGTGGATTTAGGTTCCGTCCTGTTCTACACTGCAGGGTGGCCCTTAACCCTTACCTTGATCAAGGAGAAAGCCCATGGATCTTCGCATATTTCAGGACATGGAGGCCCGGGAGCTTCGAAAATATATCGAGTTCCTCCTCTGGCATTATCGGGTGATGGACGCCTTCTGGTTCATTTACGTGACCAAGCGCTTTGACCAGCCCACCGCGGAGCGCCTCAATGAACAGGTCTGGGGGCGGGTGGCGGAGATAGGGGCCGAAGATTTGATCACCCGCTTTCAGATCCGTGAAAAGGGGGTAAAGGGGTTCTTGGAGGCCCTCAAGTTCTGGCCCTGGTGTATCCTGGTGGGATATGAGATTGAGGAGTCGCAAAAGGAGGCCGTCATCTCTGTGCCGTCCTGCCCCACACAAGAGGCGAGGCTGAACCGGGGGCTGTCCGAGTATGACTGCAAGGAAATGCACCGTTCTGAATTTACACGATTCGCACATGCCGTAGACGAGCGCATCCAGGTGAAGTGTCTCTTTGCACCCCCTGACCCCCATCCCGATGATGTGTTCTGCCGTTGGCGATTCACCCTTCAAGGGGACTCCGAGCCAACATAGAAGGGCCCGGCCTTTAAGCAAAGGCCGGGCCCTGGAGAATGGGAACCGGTCCGTGGACCGAAAAAGGCCACGGTCGGGAATGCATTACCACTTGAGTTTGAGATCCACCTGAAGAAGCTTCTGCTTCTGGACCGCTGTCCCCGGGGCAACCCGGATGGGCTTGCTCCGGTAATAGTCCAGGCCAAGCGCTACATTCTTGGCAAGGCCGAACTTGAACTCCATCTCACTGCCCTTTACGTTGGTTTCACCGTTGTAGAAATCGCTGTCAGGCAGGGCGTCGGGCCAGGCGTCCCGTTCAAGGTGCCTGTAGCTGTATTTGGCCTGCCATTGACCGAATTTCTTGACCTTTTTATCACCGAATTTGATACCCAGAAGATAACCCATGTCATCTGTGTACCCGTCATTATCCAGGTCCTCGTCCGCATCGGATTTGACGATCTGGCCGAAGAGGGCCACGAAGGGAATGGGCCAATCCTTATTAAGGAGGAATCCCAGTTCGGCGTCGCCGGCCAGGGAATCGTAGTCGTAGAAGAGATTCCCTGCCGCATTGGTGCTGTTGGTCCCGGCGCTGTAAGCGAGCGGGGGATTGCCCGCCAGGTGGTGGAAGCTGTACCAGGCCCCCGCCGCTTTCAGGTACACGTGTTTGTTGATCTTCCATGTGACGCCGGGCTGGACCAGGAAGAGAAAAGGATCCTGGGCCGTATTCCTCTGGTCTTCATCCAGGATAAAAAAGGCGGGGGTGATCCAGCCGCTCAGGTTGGACATGAGCTTGCGTTTATATTTGGCCGCCGCCCCGTCGGGCCGGATATCGCCGTCCCAGAGGAGGTCCTTGGGCTGCCACAAGGGGTTTTTGAATTTGCCTCCCTCGATAAAGAGGTTCTTCATGGGGGTCCATTTGGCATAGGCGTAATCAAGCCTGGCGTCCCCGGTTTCAAAGGTGTTGCGCAGGGTCTGGTTGGTGGATCGGGGATCGGTCCCGCCCGAGGCCAGGCCGAAGCCTGCTTCCCATTGATCCGTGACATCGGCCACCACCCCTACACGCCACCTGATCCGTTCCCGGCTCCTGTGGGGGTTGCCGCTGTTTTCCGTTTCCTGGCCCTGATAGCGGAGCCTGAAATCCCCCTTGACCTTGATCTTGTTGACCCACTTGGGGATCTCCAGGCTGGCCTTCTTGGTTTCCTTTTGGGCCACCTCTTTGGCCGTTTCTTTGGCGGCCTCTTTGGCTGCTTCCTGGGCCACGTCTTTTACGGCCTTTTCTTGGCGGATGCCCTCTTTTTGGATTTCCTTTAAGATGTCCGTGGCATCCTTATGATTGAGGATGCCCTTTTCCACAAGCTTGTTGATCAGGACGTCAACCTCTCCGGCATAGGCCGGGGTCATGACGAAATGGATCAACAAGGCGCTCAAGATACAGAGGATAAATGTCATCCTTTTCATATTACTCTTTGCTCCTTTTTAAAGTGACTTCTGGGGTTTGACGCTAAACCGTTTCTCTTTCCTCCTAAGTGCTTCGATTCGCAAAAGGTGTGACATATTTTGCGCCTTTTCTTCAGGCTTTTTGCTCACGTATTTACGAATCGACAGAATGTATTGCCCGGTCCGCCTTACACCGCTCACCTCCTCTCCCGGGTGGGATTGACATTATCCTGGGCATTCTTGTTTCACCGTGTTAGTCGAAAATGATGAAAAGATTAGATTTTGGTTAGTGCTGGTTATGGAAGCAGAGGAGAGAGAAACCCTGTGTGGGGAAACACCCCCAGGGCACTCCTGCAGGCAAGGGATGGGTCGGAGAAAGCGGGCTCATCCGAGTCCGTTTGGATCCTTAAAGGGACGTATTGAAGAGGGGAAAGGAATCTACGTTTCCGAAGGCTCCGGGGCCGGCTCCTGATCCGGTATAAATGCATCCTTTCTGTGGCGGGAGATCTGGCCCTCGATCATGTAGATGACTTCCTCGGCTATATTGGTGGCGTGATCGGCGATCCTTTCAAGGTGCCGGGATATAAGAAGGAGGTTGATGAGATACCCTACCCGGTCCGGTTGCCGACGAATGGCGTCCTTGACCTTGTCATAAATATCGCTGTCAAGCCGGTCCACCTCATCGTCCGCCACGCAGACTTTATAGGCCAGATCCGAATCCAGATTCACCATGGCGTCCAGGCTGTTTTTCAACATGGTTTCTGTTTTCTCCGCCATCACCGAATATTCAAAAGGGACCGAAACCGGCGGTCTCCGGGAGATGTTGGCAACCCTCTGGGCAATGTTTACGGCCTCATCACCGATCCTTTCCAGGTCATTGTTGATCTTGATCATGGCGGCGATAAAGCGGAGGTCGACCGCCACGGGCTGGTGCAGGGCCAGGATCTTGAGGCATTCCTCCTCGACTTCCACTTCGGCCTGATCGATCTCGCGATCCGCTTCAATGATACTTTTTGCGAGGTCTCCATCCCTGTTCTCATGGGCTTTGATGGCCATGCGCACCCGTTCTTCCACCATGGCGCCCAGGGAAAGGATTCTCCGTTTCAACTGCTCCAGCTCTCTCTGGAAGTGCAATTTCATGGCCCCTTGCCTCCCTTTCTCTTCTTCCCTAGCCGAAACGGCCGGTGATATAGTCAGAGGTCTGTTTTAATGTTGGACGGGTAAAAAGGGTCTCCGTTTGGTCCACCTCGATGAGTTTGCCCAGGTAAAAAAAGGCGGTAATATCAGAGACCCGGGCCGCCTGCTGCATGTTGTGGGTGACGATGATAATGGTGTAGGTTTCCTTGAGTTGATGGATGAGTTCCTCGATCTTCTGGGTGGCGATAGGGTCCAGGGCTGATGCGGGTTCATCCATGAGTAAGACCTCGGGCTCCACCGCCATGGCCCGGGCGATGCAGAGGCGCTGCTGCTGGCCCCCGGAAAGGCCTAATGCCGATTGGTGAAGTCTGTCTTTGACCTCATCCCACAGGGCGCCCTGGCGGAGGCTGGTTTCCACCTGCTCTTCGATTCGGGCCTTGTTTCTCATGCCGTTTACCCGTAAGCCGTAGGCCACGTTCTCAAAAACCGTCTTGGGAAAGGGGTTGGGTTTTTGAAAGACCATGCCCACACGCCTCCGCAGGGATACCACGTCCACAGTGGGCTCGTAAATATTCTGGCTGTCCAGGAGGACCTTGCCTTCCACCCGGCTGGTGGGGATGAGGTCGTTCATCCGGTTCAGGCAGCGCAACAAGGTGCTTTTTCCACAGCCTGAGGGTCCGATAAGGGCGGTCACCTGGTTTGCGGGAAAATCAAGGGTGATATCATGGAGGGCTTGGAAGCTCCCGTAATAGAAATCCAGATGTTCTGATACCATTTTGTGTGATTGATCCATGGCCTTTTCCCGAAGTACCTGATTGTGTTTTAAATACGTTCTTCCCGGCGGGTCAATACTTCTTCCTGAGCCGGGATCTGTAATAGATGGCGACCAGATTGAGGCCCAGTACCAGGATGATCAGCACCAGGGCCGTCCCGTACTGGAGATGCCGTGTGGCCTCGATTTCAGTGCCCGCCGTGGCCAGCACATAAACATGATAAGGCAACGCCATGATTTCGTCAAAGATGGAAGTGGGCAGAGAAGGGGTATAAAAGACCGCCGCCGTGAACATGATGGGGGCTGTCTCTCCGGCAGCCCGGCTGATCCCCAAGATGGCACCCGTAAGGACGCCGGGAAGGGCCGCCGGCAATACGACCCGATAGATGGTTTGCCATTTGGTCGCACCCAGGCCCAGGGAGGCCTCCCGGTAGGTGTCGGGGACGGCCCGGAGGGCCTCCTCAGAGGCACCGATGATCACCGGCAGGGTCATGGCCCCCAGGGTCAAAGAACCGGCAAGGATACTCACACCCATCTTGAGCCAGACCACAAAAAAGGCCAGTCCAAAGAGGCCGAAGACCACGGAGGGGACCCCGGCCAGGTTGTTGATGCCGAGGCGGATGATGCGGAGGGCCCGGCCCGGCCGGGCATACTCATGGAGATAGATGGCAGAGGCTACCCCAATAGGGAGGGCCACCAAAATGGCCCCCAGGCTGAGGCAGAGTGTCCCTACGATACAGGGAAGGATTCCCCCTTTGGTCATGGACTCCATGGGAGGCTGGCTCAGGAAGGTCCAGTTAATGGCCCGCCAGCCCTTGGCCACGAGAAAGTAGACCACAATCACCAGGGCCGCTCCGTTGATCACCGCGGCGATTCTGAAAAGGGAAAACATGATCCCCTGAAAAAGGGTTCGTGTTGTCTTAATCCGTTCTGTCTTTTCCATCAGAGGTTACCGCCATTAAAGGGTTGCCGCTCCCACCTGCCTGTATTTGTTGGAGATATAGTCGGCAACCAGGTTAAAAAGCAAGGTGAAGAGAAACAGAATAATACCCGTCGCGAAGAGGGCATAGTAGTGATCTCCCCGGAAGGGGGCCTCCGCCATCTCCGCGGCGATGCTGGCCGGCATGGGCCGGACAGGATCAAAAACGGACGAGGGTACCAGGGCCGCGCCCCCGGCCACCATAAGGACCACCATGGTTTCACCCATGGCCCGGGACATCCCCAGGATAACGGCCGTGCAAATGCCTGAGATGGAGGCGGGCACGATGACCCGGGCAATGGTTTCCCACCGGGTCGCCCCCAGGGCCAGTGAGGCCTCTTTCAGTTCTGTGGGGACGCTGAAAATGGCATCTTCCGAGATACTGCAGATGGTAGGGATAGACATAAAGGCCAGCATCAAGGAGGCGTTGAAGAGGTTGAGGCCGGTGGGCATGTCAAAGATTCGCTGCAGAAAAGGCGCGACCACGACCATGCCGAAAAAGCCGATCACCACGGAGGGGAGGGCTGCCAGGAGTTCAACCACCGGCTTGACCACTTCTCTGACCCTGGAAGAGGCTATTTCTGCGAGGTAGAGGGCGGTCATGACCCCTAAAGGGATGGAGATCACAGACGAGACCGCGGTTACGGCCAGGGAGGCCACAATCAAGGCAAGGATACCGAATTCGGGGGGGGAGTCAGTGGGGTACCAGTAACGGCCGAACAAGAAATCCGTCACAGAGACCTTGGCAAAAATGGGCAGGCCTTCCATAAAAAGGAAAAGGACGATAAGGGCAAGGGTCAAGATGGAGGCCAGTGCCACGGCGAAAAAAAGGATATGGATCCCCCGCTCTTTCCTCCGTCTGCCTCTTCCCCTGTTTTGACGTTTATCCATATTCCCTTCCTGATAGCGGTGAATGATTTTCGGTGTGACAGCCTGTTTCGACAAAAGGGCCGTCTCTGATCCCCCTCGGGACTCTGCAAATAAATGACGCCTCCCAGGGGAGAATGGGAGGCGTCTCGGGGCTGGGGTCAATTAGTAAAGAGGGACATAACCTGCTTTACGCACGTATTTTTGCCCCTTGTCAGGGTGAACGACAAAGTTGATGAAATTGACGATTTCTCCTGTGGGCCACCCCTGGGTGAACATATACAGGGGCCGGCTGATGGGATAGGTGCCGTTGAGGGTGGTTTCTTCTGAACCGGTGATGCGGTTGACCATAAGGGCCTTGACGCTGGAATCCACATAACCGAGGCCGATATAGCCAACAGCATTTTTGTTTTTGGCGACCGCTTGCACTACTGCACCGTTGGAGGCCTGAAGCAGGGCGCCGGGGAAGACCCTTTCCTTTTTCATGACCTTCTTATGCCATACCTCGTAAGTACCGGACGAGGTGTCCCGGGAAATCACCACCACCGGCCTGTCCGGTCCGCCCAGTTCTTTCCAGTTTTTTAATTCCCCCTTATAGAGGGCCTTGAGCTGGGCCATGGTGAGATTCACCAAGGAGTTGCTTGGATGGACCACCGGTACGATACAGTCGTAGGCCACGGCAAAGGGCACGGGATAACGGCCCTTTTCCACGGCCAGCTTGACCTCTTTGGGTTTGATGAATCTGGAACTGTCCGCAATATCCGTGCTCCCGTCAATAAGGGCCTTGATACCGTTTCCCGAGCCTCCCCCGGAGATGGAGATTTTCACATCCGGGTGTTGCTTCATGTACACTTCAGAAACCTTTTGGGCAATGGGCAGGACCGTGGTGGAACCTTTAATCACAATATTTCCTGCAAAGACCATGTTTGCGGTGAAAAAGAGGGCGGCCGCTACGGCCAGGGTGGCAAAACCTTTTAATTTCATATTATTACCTCCAATTTCTTTTAATCAAGTTTGTTTTCTTTGTACGCGGTAATTGTTAGATTTATGTTAAATTTCTGTTAACATCCTGTTAGCGCTTCATCACCTCCTTTGCTAAAAAATGTCGGCTTTAAACGTTCACGCCCTGTCTGGAAGATCATCTCTTTTGAGAGGCGCAGACGCCTCAGACAAGTCCCTTTTGTTACCTTCTTTGGGTACCACCTTGATACGGCATTCCGGAAAGAGCCTCCTGATATGGGAAATCAGGAGTTCATTCGGCCCGCAAGGACCGGTCAAGATGATAATCTTTTCCACGGTCTGCTTCCCCCAATCGAGGCCCGGAAACCACGGATTCAACGCTGCACTTCTCCGCCCAATCCGTGGATGGCCTCATAGAGATGGATATTCTTTTCCAGCCAGGAAGTGATCTTGCCGCTGGTCTCTTTAGAGATCTTCTTGTTCAGAACCTTAAATTCTTTGATGTTCTCTTTTTTATCGTAAATGAGCATAACCCTTGTTGCCCCGCCTCCGGGAAGGACGAGGCCCTGGCAATGGGTTAGGTCAAAAACAGACAATACTTTGTCCACATTTCTTCTATTTTCCATAACATGCCTCAATTGATTTGATGTTTCTTATGTGTTTCCGTCGCTTGTGAATAAGAATCATTTTTCTCTTTTTTTGTCTCAGGAGCAGTCAAGATTTTTTTGAAAGATCAAAGATCAAATTCAAAGGATGATCTTTTCGGGAAGAAAATAAGGAAAAACCGTTAATCTAATGTTATGATTCTGTTAAATGCTCATGAAAAGAGCACCTTTGGTGGCCGGGCGCCAACAGGCGCTGCACAGAGGGGGTGCGGGCCCTTGAGACGCGGGAAGGCGAAAACCGTTGAATTATCCCCTTGGGGCATTGAAAGGGCTTTTTCTCATGGGGCTGATGAGGAAGGTTGTGAGTTATCTCCAGGGTCATACCCCGGGAAGATGGATGGTAAAGGCGCTCCCCTGGCCTGGAGTGCTTTCAACAAACAGCCTCCCGCCGTGGGCCTGGACGATATGCTTGACGATGGCCAGGCCGAGCCCGGTTCCTCCCATGCGCCTGCTCCGGGCCTTGTCCACCCGGTAAAAACGTTCAAAGAGGCGGGGCAAATGCTTTTTTTCTATACCGCACCCATGGTCGCGCACGGAGATAACCAATTCACTGTCGAGGCGGGCGGCCTCCACCTGGATGAGCCCTCCCTGGTCGCTGTATTTGATGGCATTGTCCAGGAGATTGACCACCGCCTGCTCGAGGAGGGGGTGATCCACCTTGGCCTCCAGATCCTCGGTGCAGGAAAGACCGATCTTGATATCCTTTTCAGAGGCCCTGACGTGACACACCTGGAGAGCGGTGCGGAGTATGTCTTTGACCGACCCCTCCACCAGGACGATTTCTCCTTCCTCGGCCTCCCGCTCGATCCTGGACAGGGCGAGGAGGTCTTCCACAATGGCCTCCAGGCGGTCCACGTGTCTGTCTATGATGCCCAGGAACCGCTGGGCGTCGACCGTGTCATTGACCGCACCATCACGAAGGGTTTCCACAAAGCCCTTGATAGCCGTGATGGGCGTCTTTATCTCGTGAGACACATTGGCCACAAAATCGCGGCGGATGTCTTCGAGTCGACGGAGGTGGGTTACGTCGTTGAGCACGATGAGGGCGCCTATCTGATCACCCTCGGCATCACGAAGCACCGTGCCTTGGCCGCTGAGGAATCTCTCTTCGCCGTTGGACGAAAGGCTGATGTCTCTTTGCACCGGCTCATCGCTCGACAGGGCCTGGGTCACAAAGCGCTGTAAGACAATGTTTCTGACCACTTCCTGGATGCTGCGACCCTCCGCCTCGGCCGGATTGCAGGAAAACATCTGGGCCGCCGCATGATTGATGCTGATGATCCGCTCTTCCATGTCCACGGCAATGACCCCTTCCACCATACTGGAAAGGATGGCCTCGATCTCGTGGCTCTGTCGGGTGACCGTATCAATCCGTTCCCTGAGTTGGGCCGCCATGGTGGTGATGGACTCGGAAAGGGCCTCGATTTCGTCGGAAGCCCCGTAGGTGGGCTTAAGCCTTGATTCTCCCCTGGCCACGGCCTCGGCCCAGTTCTTGATTTCCTGAATGGGTCTTGCGATGCGGCGGGAGACCAGGAGGCTCAAGAAGGCGGCGATGAGGGCCATGGCCACCCCCACAATAAGGATCTTGAACTGCACGTCATGGAGGGTTGCGTCTATGGCATTTACCGGGATGGCGGCCCTGAGCACGGCGAGGGGGCCTGAAGGGTCCCTGAGCAACAACGCCACGTAAAGGAAATTCCTGTCAGTGGTCCGGCTGTACCTTGTGGAAGTGCCCAGGCCTTGTTTCATGGCCTCCTTGATCTCGGGCCGATCCAGGTGGGTGTCCATGAGGGCCGGGTCTTGAGCGGAATCCCCTATGGGCTCTCCCGAGGGGAGAATGACCGTGAATCGGGTGGAAGCCCGCTTGCCCAAGTCTTTGCAAAGGCGGTCTATTTGCCCTTTGTTCAGGGGGTCAAGATAGGGGAGGATCTGTCTTTCAAACAGGTGAGCCCTGGCCTCAAGGTCGGCGGCGGTTTGTTCCAGAAAGAAGTGCCTGAGGGAATTGGAGGCGTACCAGGTCACCACCATCAGGCCGATGACGGTGATAAAAAGAAAAGAGGGGAAGATCTGCCAGAAAAGCCGCCTTGATTTGGGCATATTCTACTCCCTGAACCGGTATCCAACGCCCCGGACGGTTTCAATATACTCACCGGCGGTGCCCAGTTTCTTTCGCAGTCCCACGATCTGGACATCAACGGACCGATCCGTTACAGGATAATCCTCTCCCCGGACGGCGTCCACGATCTGGGAACGGGTGAAGACCCACCCGGGTCTCCTGGCCAGGAAGTGAAGGATGCCGAATTCCGTGAAGGTCAATTGAACAGGATCCCCTCCCACAAGGACCTCGCGGCGCCCGGGGTGGATGGCCAGATCATGGACGCGGAGGACATCGGTCTCCTCGGAGGGCTCCTGGGTCTTCCTCCGTAAGACCGCCCTTGCCCTGGCCAGCAGGACCCTGGGGCTGAAGGGTTTGGTAACGTAGTCGTCCGCCCCCAGTTCCAGGCCGGTGACAATATCCGCTTCCTCACCCTTGGCCGTTAGCATGACGATGGGAATGTGCCTGAGCCCAGGATCGGTTTTGAGGATCTTGGCCACCTCCAGCCCGTCCATGCCCGGGAGCATGAGGTCCAAAACAATGAGGTCGGGATTCGTTGACCTGGAGAGGTTCAGGGCTTCCTCTCCTGTTGCGGCGGTGAACACCTGGTAACCCTCTCTTGAGAGATTAAAACTCAAGAGTTCCAGGATATCCTCCTCATCGTCTACCACCAGGATTTTTTCTTTTGCCATTGCTTTGGTTTTCTCCCGGAAAATGGATGCCATCAAAAAATCATACTAAAGGATTGTTATCACGCGGTTAGGGTCCTGTAAAGTTTTTGTTATGATTCCAGGGGGCTTTTGGTCCAGGGTCTTGCGGGTATTGCCCATGATCCTGCAGGGCCTGTTTTCCAGTCTGGATGATGAAACGAAAATGGATTTTTTGTCTAGGCTTTTGGGCCATCCTTTTTTAAGGATAAGGCTTTGACGTTTTAAAAAGAACCGTGCCCCATCCGGCGAGTTGTAACTCCTTAATTCAATTCTTGAATTGCCTGCTGTTTTCGCCTATAACATGTCTGGGCCTTTTTGGATGAGGGTAACCTTTT
>Ga0180432_10002774_pt1 | contig 25909 bp, 34 predicted proteins | sample SS_ome_10_FD_132414 | JGI IMG/M metagenome (GOLD analysis project Ga0180432, IMG submission 132414) | Hypersaline lake sediment archaeal communities from the Salton Sea, California, USA - SS_1_MS_2 metaG | ecosystem: Environmental > Aquatic > Non-marine Saline and Alkaline > Hypersaline >... | reverse complement strand
TACTTTCCATATTCCGCGATAGGGTTTCACCGGCTTCAATGCATCGGCCAGTGCCCAATCCAGGTAATCGTCCGGCGTAGGATCATCAATTCCAATAGCCGGGGAATGCGTGTTGTATGATCCGTCAATCGACAGCGTACCCCCTGAGTCCAGCACCATCGCGAAGTTCATGCCCCCATTATCAATCAAATACCAGTACCAATCAGCAGACTCAGAACCAGCCCCTACCGATGAGCATTCGACAAACGTCCGGGCATAGTGCACCTGTGCATCTGCATCGTCCTGTCCATAAATATCATGTTCCCAGATATTATCGTTTGCTGCCTGGTCATCTCCGGCGTGAATGGTTATCCAATTAACCCCCATGGTACCAGCATTAGTGTCAGTCCACCGCTGTGTATTCCCGTTTGATGTATTGATATCCACACCATAACTCGCTGTACACCCCACCCCGATATTTCCCGTCACTTCGAGCGATCCTGTTATATCAACATCCCCACCCACATTCAGATCATCCGCCAGCGTCACCAGCGCGTTCTCGTCGATCTCCATCGCCGTCGTCCAGGAGATCACACTGTCGGCGGTGCCGTAACCGGCGACGAGAAACTGATGGATTCCCCCGGACTGTTTATACGCCGAGGCCTCGTCCGCATCCTGGCGCTTGAACGACGGCCCGCTGGCGAGATATGCATTCTGCATGTACATCGTCAGCTTGCCGGCGCCGGCGGCGTCGCTGGAAACGATAGCGGAATTGCCGCCGATCTCAATCACATCGTACGCGCTGTCCCAACTTTCGCCCGGCGCGTTTGCCCCGAACTGTATCAGCTTGCCGGAAACGGTAAACCCGGCGAACTGAACCGTATCGGTAGTCGATACGCCCTGGTCGAGCGCACCGAGGTATCCCCACTGTGCCGACGACACGGTAACCGCTCCGATGTTTTCGAGCTGCTGTATCTCGGCGGTAACCAGGTTTTTCAGCTCGTCCGGGAACCCGTCCACGTCGGATTTCAGCGCGGACACGTCCACGCCGTCCACGTTACCCACGTTGGTTACCTGGTTGCCGCCCATGTCCAGATTACCGGCCAGCGCACGAGCGCCGGAGGCCAAGAGATACTGTGTGTGATCGTCGTCGCCCAAGCCGCCGATAGCTCCGTGGTCCACCGTGGAGCCGAACGTTACCCACGCAGTGCCGTTATACACATACTGCCGGTCTTCATCCTCCACGCGAGAGCACGCTCCTTCGTTCGGCACGGTTTCGTCCCAGCTCGCGCCGTTGTACTCGTAGATGTAGTCCGCGGTCCACCCGTTGGCCGTGGCGGTGGCAATGTATCTATCGCCGGTACCCGGTCCGCCGGGGAGCCCGCCGGAGGGATCGTACCGATCGAGTACGGATTCCTGCCAGTCGAGGCCCTGCAGGAGGGAGTCCACGTAATCCTTGGTCGCCGCGTCGCTGCCGTCCACCGGCGTGGCCAGGTTGGTGATTTTGTTGGACCCCATACTCTGGTTACCGGCAAACGCGCGGCCGCCGGCTGCCAGGATGTACTGCGTGTGATCGTCGTCGGCCAGACCCAGCAGCGCACCATGGTCGAGCCCGGACGCCGTGCCGGTAATCGTACCGTCCACCACCAGGTCGCCGGTGAGGTGCATGTCGTTATGGTCCACGTCAGCGCCAACGTCCAAGGCCTGGTCCAGCCCGCCCAGGTATCCCCACTGCGCGCCGGAGATAGTGGTGGTGTCGATATTGAGGAGCTGATCCACCTCGGCCGCCGTCAGGTTCGCCAGGTCGGCGTCCAGGTCCGTCACCTCGCTTACCGTGTGCGTGTGGGCCTGGCCCGTGCCCCACCCGTAGAATCTGTTTTCACCTGCCATGTATCACCCCGCTTGTCTGGCTCCGTAAAAAGAAATATCGATTGCATTGCGCAGCTCCGCCGCGGCCTCGCCGCCGGCGGGGAACTGCCGATGTATCCACAGCCCGTAATTCTTCGCCGGCGATATAACGGGGATGGAAAGCCCCGTACTCTCCGTAATGCCCGTGCTCCACGATACGCCGCCGGGCGCGGTATCCTCGTCGGCAATCGTCTGGATCTTCCCGGCCGCGTCCGGCGCCTCGAGGGCGATCCGGATGCCCGGTACCGCGTCCACCGTATCCGTTGCAGCGCCCGCCGCCGGCGACGTGCCCAGCAGCCCCCGGTGAGCGGCGTCGGATATCGTCAGCACGGTAGCGGTGCGCTCCGAGTAGTACACGATTTCCCGCAGCGTGCCGGTGTTGTCGCACACCCGGCAGAAGCCCACGTCCGGCCAGTCGGCGAAGCTGCCCGTGGTGGTGATGGTGCCCGTACCCGCCGCGCCGAGCTGGCCGCCGTCGGACACGCGCTGCGTGCCCAGCGTGGCTATCCACAGCGCCACGTTGATAACGCCCTCTATGCCGTGCGCCCGCAGCATCACCCCGCGATACTTGTCCGCACCGGCAACGCGCTCCGTGTTGCTGAGATCCGGCCCGGCGAACACTGCGCCGACGTGCTCGACGAACGTAAGCGACATACTGCCGTACAGGGTAAGGCCTCCGGTGCGCGACACTCGTATGGCCTCGTCCGGATCGGCCGGCTCCAGGAGCTTGGTTTCCCCGTCGGCGATCGTGTAGGCGGCACTCTGCACGCCTCCCGGCGGCGTGTAGTACACGTGCCCGGAGAGATCCCCGCGGAGGTATCCCACGCCCTCGCCGATAGCCGGCAACGCGCGCTCGATAACCAGCGGCGCTATCGGGTCCGCCACGCGCACGCCCAGCGTAGCCGCCTCCGTAAGCGAGCGATACTCCCCCAGGCTGTGCCCCGGGTCCGGCTGCGATCCGCCGTCGTGTCCGGCACCCGTGAGGTATATGCCCAGGCTGTCCGCGTTGCGTTTTTCGTCCGCCATCATGCCACCACGATATCTATTTCGCTGTTCGGTTTGTCGTACGTCATTGTCACCTCCGGCGGATCCGGATTACGCACTATGCGTCCGCTTACCTCCACCGGATACGACGAGTTATCCTTCGCGCTCACCGCGTATACCGCCCAGTCGGCGATCGACAGATCGTCCACCACGTCGGTAACGTGCTCGTAATATCCGCGGCCGCTTTCGAGCACTGTGGCGCGGTGCACCCACGCGGTATCCTCGTACCGGTACAGCAGGTACGCGGCGGCGCCTTCCACGCCGCGCCATTGCAGCGCCAGGCGCGGCGGATATTTCAGCATCTCCGGCGGGTCCGTATCGGACGCGTCCAGCACCTCTATCACCGGAGGTTCGCTCGACGCGTCCGACGCGGCGATAGTGTATTCCGTGTCCGTTACGGTCTCGCGCAGCTCGCCGCGGTAGTACACCCGGTACGGGCTCGTGGTGGCCGTCCAGGTGTAGCGCCACCGCGTGCCCCCTATCTGTTCGATGCCGTCAAAGGCTATCGACATGCCGCCCTCCGCGTTCGTCGCCGTCTTCCAGGAGATAATGCGGCCCGTCGTCAACCTGCAGCCGGTCGACCAGGTCCTGCGGACGGTTCAATTCCTCGATCATCTTCATACGCATCGCCGGCGGCAGCGCCAGCAGCATTTCCAGCGTTTCCATGGAGTATGCGTCCCCGGCGATCTTCTCCAACCCTGCGCGCACCCGTATCCGGTCCGCCCACAGTTGCCGTTCCAGCGCGGCGCGGCGCGGCTCCGGGAGATCCCCGAGCTGTTCCTTGAATCGACGGCACTGCCACAAAAAACGGTCCAGCTCGCGCCACGTGTCTTTCCGGCGTGCGCGCAGGTCTTCCTCGCGCGCACGCAGCATGCGCAGCTTCAGGTTCCGCCGCCGGCGCGCCCGGGCCGTGAAACACCAGCGGCTCCGGAGGTCCTCCGCATCGCACTGCAGCTCCGCCTGCTCGTATTCAACGCTCTCCAGCGCACGCATGCGCTTGTGCAATTCCCGTAAGGCCTGCTTGTACTGGCCGTACAGCGTGCGGCCGCCCGCCCGGCTCGTGATGAAGTAATCCATCTGAAAATCAGAATGGCACCGGCGGTTGTCGGCCATCAGCACGTCAAGGGTGATGTACTGTTCCATGGGTTCCTCCCTACGCTGCCGCCGAACCGTGCCGCATGCGCGAGTCATATCCGTCGCGACTGTCCCAGGTATCCGTACTCGGCAGATACGCATCACACTCCCCGTGCTTCGGCCCGCTGTACGTCCACCCCCCGTGCACCACGCCGCGCCCCTTTACCGTGGAGGCGGCCGCGTCGTACTTCCGGAAGGTCATCGCATGCTTTGCCGTCCAACCGTCCGACGCCGGATCGTACTCGTCGCAGTCGTCGAAGTCCGACCAGCTCCCGTTCGAGCCGAAGCCGCCGTATACGTAGGCCTTGTCTCGTATCGCCGACCCACACACGGAATCGCGCGCGGCCAGCATATCGTGCATCGCCGCCCACGAATCCCCCAGCGGCGTGTACCGGTCGCAGGCGGCCACACATGCCGCCTTGCGCGTCGGCAAGGCCTGCCCGTAGATGTACAGCGTATTGCCCCCGTAGATATACAGCTCCCCATCGAGGGACGCCGCCGCCAAACACGAACGCGCCGGTGCGGGAGCCTCCGTAATCCCGCCGTCCCAGGAATCCGTCGCCGGATCGTACGCGTCCGTGTCGCGCACCGTATCGCTCCACCCCGGCCGCTCTCCGCACGACACGTACAGGTCCCCGGAGATCTCCGCCGCGGCCGAGCGCCGCACCACCCCACCCGCGCGGGCGGTGCGCGCCGTCCAATCATCCGCCGCCGGATCGTACTCGTCCAGATATCCGCGATAATCGTTCTCCGCGTACGCCTTCGTGCCCACCCCGACAGCCGCGCCCCACTCCCAATCCTGCAGCATATCGTGCACCACCGCCCAGGAGTCTGCCGTATACGAGTACTTCTCCGTCCGGTCCGCCATCGCACCGCTCAGGTCGCCAATCGAAAACAGCCCGCCGCCGGCCTGGCCGCGCACCTGCAGACCGGAATTGACGAACGCCTGAAGGCCGGAATTATCGCGTACCTGCAGCGCGCACATTTACGATTCCTTTCCCCAGTAGCGGCCGGCGGTATTCAGGTCCTGCCATTCAATCAAAAAACGCTGGCAGATCCACACGCATTCCGCGTCCACAATCGTTTCGTACAGCGTGGTCGGCCAGGCCGGTTCCGTAGACCCGGACGTACCGAGCACCTTTTCGCCGTTCACCATTTTGGTGCGCACGTCCACGCACTGGTAGAACAGGTTTTCGTTCGGCGCCGCCGCCGGCGACGTCGGCTGTACCCGAGCACCCACCGCGTAGCGCGTATCCGCCTGCCAGGTGGCCGACGTCACGTACGAAACCGGCATTACCACCAACGCCGGGATCTGTACTGCCAGAATAATCTCCCCGCGGCCGGCGTTGTTCACATCGGTGACGTAATCCCCCGTGGGCACCTGGTATTCCGTATCCGCGCCATCGTCCGCCTCGCGACGGCGGTACGTATCGTACGTATGCGTTATCGTCTGCACCGGATTCGCGCCCTGGTCGAAGTCCATTTCGACACCATCCAGCGGCGTTTTGCGCTGCAGGTACGGCTTCGCGACCGGGATGTCGACAGAATCAATAGAATCGTCCGCCGGATAGTACACACGGCACACCAGGTAATCGTCCTCCACATCGCGCACGGCGAACGGCTGGATGATGGCGCCGAGGCCGCGAGGAGCGGACCCCACCGGCATGATCGTCGTCCGCCGCCCCGTGCCTACGGCCGCCACGGACGGACCGTACAGCACATCACCGCCCGCCGCCGGCGGCGGCACACGCTGTTCGAGATCGTTCAGCCGGTTCGCGGTCAGCGGAGCACCCCGGCGCCATCTGTCAACGAGGATCTTCCCCATTTCAGGCCTCCGGCCCGACGTACTTCAGGAGATCGTTAAATTCCGCCGGCCGATCGAACTCCACCGTTTTCATCGCCACGCCGTAGTTCACGCCCTCGTTTACGTCCTTCGGCGGCCGGCCCGTTACCGGATCAACAAATACCGCCGTCGGGTCCCATCCTTCAGGCCTATGCCGGAAGAGCAATTCGAACTTGTACGTGATCGGTGTGGAATCGATATCAAAAGGAAAATACCCAACGTCGACAATCTTCCACGTTCGCGGGCCACCCTCGAACCAGCTCGTATAATTCACGCGGCCGCGCATCAATTTCACAAACTTTTCCGGCCAATCCTGGCGTATCAACCCGACAAGCCGTATCTCCCCGCGATCCATATCCACGTCGATCTCCGCCGCCTGCGTCACTGTCTTCCCTGCCTGGCCCGGGCTTTCCTTCGACGCCGCCGGATAGGTGTACGTAACGGACAAGATATCATCGCCCTCGTTCGCCGGCGTTTCCTCGCCGGTGATATACGTGTACTTCGATTTATTCGTGCGCAATCGCTCCAGGGTCGACCGATGTTCATAATACGCCGTTCGCGACGTCAGTCCCTCGTCCCCCCCGATAATCAGCTGCCCCTCGTATTGTGAAAAATGCACGTACGAAAGCGTTACGTACGCCTTGGTATTGTCGCGCGGGTGAACGGCCGGATCTCTGTTCGACAACTTCAGGTTCGGATAATCCTCCGGCGTGCTGCCGTACGTATATCCCTGCGTATCCAAATACGCCAGCGCGCTGGCGATAATCCCCACGTCCATATCCGTTAACCCGATCACCAGCGCCCGCCGCGTAAGCGCCGTTACCACGCCCAAATGCTCCTGCGCAGTCAGGTCCTCGATCAAATCGATTTTCGCGGAAACCGCCATGCTACGCCTCCGGGCTCGGAGTCAGTTCGTACTCAAAAATGAGCTTCTTCACGTTGTCCGCGGCTATCTCGAACTGCACGATAACGTACACCGTACCGCGAAACGCGTTGTCCTCCCTGGTGAACACCACCGACGCATTGTAATTCTTGCTGTCGTACGGGCACGTGAAATCATCGTCGGCCTTGGTGAATACGTAGTCCGTGCTCGCGTCCAGGCGGCGCTTCGCCCACAAAGATATCGTAGCGCCGGATATGTTGACGGTGCGCATAACGGTGATAACCGTGTCCTGCGCCGGGTACGTATCGCCGCTGCCGCTGTCCGTCAGCTCCACGCTCGATCCGCTCACCGTACCCACCGTCACGTTCTCGCGCAGGCCTCCGTCCCACGTGACGATAACGGTATCGCCCGTTTCTATTCCGTGATCGGCGGCCAGCGTTGCCGTTCCCTCCGTATCGCCCGTGCGCGTGGTGAGCGGGCCGGAACCCTTTTTGTCGGTTACAGTCATCACGCGCGTCTGAGCCTCACCCTGTATCCCGGTAACCTTGAGCATCATGCCACCTCTACAATCGCTTCTATAGGATCGCTGGAAACCTCCAGCATCATCTCCGAGCGCACGGAGAATACCGCGCTGCCCGTTTTCTCCGTTCCGCCCGATCCGTACCCCTCGTTCAACTCCACCTTGTTTTCCGGCGGCAACACCACGTCGCCCTCCTCCGCGGCCTCGTCGCCGAAGGTCACGCCGTCCCGCACATCGGTGGTTGCCGCCGGAACGTACTCGCCGACGTCCGGGTCCGCGTCCCAACCGAAGGCCGTTACGCTGGTGAGCACCTTGCCGTCGTCGGGGAGGGTGATGGCGACCTGATCGATGCCGGGGGTACCCTCGTAGTCGATCGTCTCCGTCAAGAGCCCAACCTTCGACAAACCGGCTCCGCGCAGATTCGGATTCGTTATGCGATAATCGAAATTGTCCGCGTCCTTGAACATCGGATTGATTTGCGTGTACCCAAGGATCTTACTGTCAGCGTTCGACAGGGTGTCGCAATTCCAGAAGTTTATGTTCGCCGCGAACGACTCCAAGGTGTCGACAGGAGAATCCGAGAAATTTATGGCACGCTGCCCGCTTGCAACGTTGACAATAATGATGTTCATCGCGTTTTGGCCGCCCTGCAGGTAGAGCTGCGTACCGTTACCCGCAGCATCAATGATGCTATTCATCAGCAGTCTCGGGTATCCGACCGCGATGTTGGTGCCCTTGAATATGCACCCGAAAATCGAATCCGAGCCGGCGCTCCCGTTGCCGTTGTTCACCTTGCATCCGATCAGCGCCCCCGATCCTCCGGTGTACTGGATCGTGTCAAACTCACACCGAAAAATCGAGCCGTACCGATAGGCGGCATATCCTGTACAATCGTGCAGCCTGCAATTGTAGAGGCTGAATACGTTGTTCGTACTGATAAGTCTGTTCGCGGTTCCGTTCCCATCGAGATCGAAGTTTCTAAATCCGCGATACGGAACGCTCGGGAGCGTCAACAAATGATTGCCGGGGGTGCCGTTAAACTTCAAATAACACAAACCCCCATCTCCCGGAGTCGTAGTGTATCCTCTCCATTCAATCCAGTTGTGGTTCGTGCCGGCTTGCGCAAATGTTTGGGCGGAAAGGCTTAGAACAGACGAACCCTTTATGTATACGATATCCCCAGGAACCACCACGCCGGCATCGTCGGCCGCCTTCGCTTCCGCCCACGTCCAAGGGCTTCCGATCGATCCATCTCCTCCTCCGGGAGCATCGGTGTCTGCGTAGTAATAAGCCGTGGCCACTATTCCACCCCTCGGACAGCTTCTTCAATCGAACCGTATGCGTTCACCAGATGCATCCCCGCTACTCTCGGATCGATAAGATCCACTTTTAACTCCGGCCCGCTCTCCACTGTCGCTCCCCGTTCCCCGAGGAGCGCAATGAAATAGTCTGCATAGGTCTTTGAATGGAACGATCGGCTTGTCGATTTCGGCTTTCCATTAAACGTGCACACCCGATACGTCACCACATATCGTCCCCCGAGATTTAGCACATTGTCGGGCTCTGCAAAATTGATGATGTCGGCCCACGCTTCCTTCTTCGCCTTCTCATCCTTGCCGTTAAGAATCAGCACCATGCCTTTCGGCAGCTGTATGTCTCGTGGATCCATTGTCCCCCCTATCCCACCACCGGGGCGCCGCCGAGTTTATGTTCGATGCGCGCCAGGAGTTGGTTGGTGGTGTCGAGCTGCGCGGTGCGCGTATTGATGATCTTCGCGGCGCCGTTATGCGGCGTAATGCCCATGAGACTGCGGTTGATAATCATGGCGGTCTGGGTTTTCCCGGCGGGCGATCCTCCGCCCGACAGATTAACACCCGCGCCGGCGGCCGCGGCCTGGCCGGTAGTCGCCTTCGCCGCGGCTTCGGCTTTCTTGTTTGCTTTCTTGATGTAGTCGTCCACGGCTGCCGCGTTTTTCGATCCGATACGATCCCAAGCCTCTTTCGCCTTCGCGCCGGCGTGCTCGGCGTACTTGTCCATCAGTTCCGCGTCCGATCCGTATACGGCGGATTTCAGCCGGCCCAGCGGGGTGTATTTCTCCCACCATGAATACCCCTGGGCGAATCCCTGCTTCACGCGGTTGCCGATGCTGCCGAGAAAATCCATGCCGTCCTTGACCTTCGTTACCACATCGAGAAGCCCGCCGAACGCGGCACTCACCTTGCCGACGGCGCCTTCGCCCTCGGTACCAAACCGAATCAGCCGTTCGGCGACGTCGGTGATGATGGGGGAGACTGCCGTTGCGAGTACGTTACCGACGCCCACGCTTACCTGACCGAGCCGATGAAGGGAATCGTTCGCTTGCTCGACTTTCCCGGCATCGATCCGGTTGAAGGTAATGCCGAGATTGTCAGCGTCGGTCTGATACTGCTGCAGGGCTCGGCTGCCGCCGGACAGCATGTTAATCAGGGCGAGCCCGGCTCGCCCGAACATCTTCTGCGCGACGAACGCCCGGGTGGAGGTGTCTTCCACGCGAGAAATGGCGTCGGCTATCGCGTAGAACTTCTGATCGGTGGAGAGCCCCTTCAGGCTGTCCGCGCTTATCCCGAGCGCGTCGAGCGCGTACTTCGCTTCGCCGATACCCTGTGCGGCTTCGCCGAGACCCTTCTCCATGTATTGCAGGCCCTTGTTAAGGGTTTCCGTTCCCGCGCCTGTTATTTCCGCCGCGTACTGCAGCCCGGTGAGCCGCTCGGTAGCGATATCGAGGCGATCGCTGAGTTTCGCTGTATTGTCGATGCTTTTCATGCTGCTGCGCGTCAGCATGGCCAGCCCCACGGCTGCGCCGGCGCCGGCGGCGGCAAACACGGCGGGCAGTCGACGAAGCTGCCGCATGGCGCTGCCGCGCACGAACCGGTCGATGGACTTGCGTCCCTTCGCCATGCCCGCCTCGAATTTCGCGGCGTTGGCCGTCAGCGTTACCGCAATCCTGCCGATGGTCGACATATTATGTCTTCGCCTCCTTTTTCTTCTCCGCGGCCCGTATGGCCGCCTCGACAACCGCTTTCATTACGGCTACCGGTTTCCGCGGCCGCTCCCAGCCACCATTATCGTCGCCCACGGTCGTGCCGACGTCCTCGTATGACACCGGCATAAAATCCCGGGGACGGAACGTCTCGCCGCTCGTCCCCACCAGCGCAGATATCAGATGCGCCGTCTGCACGCCGCTGCGCAGATCCGCATGCGCGGCGCCGAACGGCTCGAGCCGATCGTACGCCATGTACTCCGCGAACTCGCGGGACGATACCCGCTCCTGTAACTCGGCGACCGGAATGCCCAGCGCTATGCTGAGGCGGAACCAGAATCGGCGTTCCGGCCGCTCCCTGAGTTTTTTACCAGGTCCTCGATATCCGCCTGGTACAGCCCGTTCATCCGGCACGCGACGTCGAATACGCGATCGAGCGCCGCGCCGTTTTTCTCTCCCAGCGCCTCCACCTGCTCCTCGGTAAACAGCGCCTTGCCCTTCGAATCGGCCAGGGTAAGCGCCGCCACGCGGGCGCGGAAGTTGTTCAGCCGATCCACGGCGGCCTCTTCCGTATCGTCGGCGCAGGCACACTGACGATTGCGCCACTGCTGCCGCGCCTCGAACTCGTCGCGCTCCGTACCGGAGATCTGCCGCACGAATACCTGGCCGCCCCATTCGGGGACGTCCACCAGCACCACGCCCAGATCCTGCATGTTGAGGATCTCGGCGGCGCCGAGCACCATGGTATCGTCGGTGCTCTCGTCGAGGCCCTCGGCAGGTTCCGGCGGCGCCTCCATTACGCACTTGCCCGTTTCGGATGCCATGCGGTCGCCCCCCCCCTTACGACTGCGCCGCACTTACCGCACCGGCAACGGCCAGCGTGGCGGTGGCGGTCATGCGTTCGCGGCTCGCCGCGCGCGGGGTGAAGTTCGTCATGAACCCGTTAAACGAGGTCTTGTGACCCGTGCCCGTACCGGCCCAGTCGATGGTAATGGCTTCCGTCGCCCCGTCTATCGGGGGATCGTCGCTGCCGAGATACTGCACCGTGATATTCACGTCGCCGCCGTCCACGATCGCCGCCTCCAGGTACTCCACCGTCTCGGAGTCCATGGTGGTGCAGTCGATCTTCACCCTGCTCTGGCCCGGCCCTTCCACGTCGATCAGCTTCGCGGCGAACCCGCTGGTGCCGAACGTAATGGTGGTGCCGTGGCCGTCCTTCGCCGTTATCGCCATACGTTACCTCCTTTCGTTAACTGAACACGGGTACCGACTGCTGGTACCCGATCTGCATTTCTTGAATCATCATGTACGTGCCCGCCGCGCCGGCGTCGCGCGGCGGTGCGTAATTCCTGCGGGTGCGCTCGATGGTAATCACCTCTATGGCCAGGGTTTCCGCGCCCACCGTTACCACGCCGGAATAGCCGTCGAGGGCCTCGCGAATGGCCTCGCTGATGGCACGCGCCTCCGTGGCATTCATCGACACGGATGTATACCGCAGCACGGCATACGCCAGGCCCGACGACGCGGCGATGTGATGCTCGGCCGCGTCGGCAATAATCTCGTACACGGCGTACGGCCGGAACTTCGACGGGTCGGCGTCCACGATGTTTTGCGGCGCGGCGTCCGGGTAAATGTTCCCGGCCAGTTCCGCCGCAACGTCCGTGTCCGATATTAGAATCTGGCGCACGGCGGTTTCCACGGTAATCATGGAGCTCCCCCCTGGTTCATCATCGAGACGAACAACCAGGCCGCTCCGGCGGCGCCGGCGGCGGCGAGGATCAAGGTTACAACGATATGCGCGATCCCGCCATACCAGGCGCCGGCCCGTGCGTTGGCTTCCGCCGTTTTCGCTATGCGGCGGTCCTCGTTGTGTTCCTTCAGGTGGCCGGCCAGCTCGATACACGGCCGTTCCGGCGCCTGGAACGCGCGATGGCGGTCCTCAAGCACGGCAACGGTTTTTCCGAGATCCGACACCGACCCGGAAAGGATCTCCACGGACCGCTGTAGCGACGTCACGCTGGTGCGCTGGCTGGATACCACCACGGTAAGCTCCGTGATGTCCTTGCGCAGTCCCTGGATCTCCTCCGGCCGGATGGTCATGTCTTACTTCCCGTCCGCGGGGGCGGATGCCTTGCGCTTTTCGATCATCGCGGCGCGCTTCGCCAGGAGATCAGTCGTGTACTGCTTGCCGATCGCCTCGAGGGCCTTTTCGTCCAGATCGCACAGCGGTATGCCGGCTCCCTGTTCGCGGCCGATGCAGCTGGGTACCGCCGGTACCAGCAGCGTTTCGCTCGTCTTGATTCCCTTCACCACTCCCATGGTCAGCTCCTTTCCGTTATCTCGTTATTTTGTCCAGCGCCGCCCGGGCCGCAACGCGTGCGGCCACGCCCGCGAAGTTCTCGCCGGCGAGAAACCGGCGCCAGAATCGTTTGACGGGCGGAACCGCCGGGTCCGGATCCACCCGGGCCATCACCACGCCTTCCGCCTCCGTCAGCGCGGGCACGGCGCCGGCCATCTTCGTTACCGCGTCGCTCACGCGCGTTTTGATTCCCTTGACGTCCTCACTGCCCGTCTGATCGTGCGCCTCGTCGATCGCCGAGTACGCAATATGCCCCAGATACGCCAGCGCCTCGGCCGCCTTCGACCACTGCCGATTCCGCAGGCTTACGCCCACGCCGAACGCCGCCGCGATTACCGCGACAATAAGTTCCCAGTTGTCCGTCACCATCCCCAGTACGGCCATTGCCTGCTCCACGGAGCCCTCCTTCCTACGATCCTACCGCCAGCTTTTTCACCTGCTTATCGATCCCGCGCAGCAGCTTGTCCGTCATTCGATACAGCACCGTGCGCCGGTGCCGGAGATATGCCTGTTTGCCTACCGGATGCGGCGCCGCGCCCGGGTGCTTCACCGTGCCGGCAATCACCACCGGCCCGATCTTCATGCCGCCGCCCTTGAACCGCGCGCTTATGAGGTGCGCGGCGGTGCCCTCCTCGTACCACCGGCCGATAGCGGCCGGGTCTTTCTTTACCATCTTCCCGGATGCCGTCGGCACCAGTATGGTCTTGCGCTCCGGTCCCACGGTAACTCTCACGCCCTTGACGCGATTGAGCATTTTGCGCTTCTTCTTCACATGCTCCCCGACAATGCCCGGGTAATCGCGCTTCATGTCCTTGGCCACCGGCGTTATGGCGTAGCTGGCGGCGCTGCCGGTAACCCGGCGGAACACCTTTTCCGGAAGCACGGTCACGGCGTGTTTCAGCTTGCGCACCGTTGCCTGGTCGAAGTCAACGCGCACGTCGATCATCACACCTCCTCCCGGCACATCAGTTCCAGCGTGCGATCGCGTTCAAACAGGTTCGCCACGGACTCTACGTGGAAGATCCGCGTGCCGAACAGCAGTCGGTGCTGCGTGGTAACGGCGACGTCCGGATCGAACCGCAGGCGCACCTTGTGGGATATCTGCGCGTGCTGCGCGTGCGCCTCGAACCGTTCGGCGCCGCGCAGCGGTTCCACGGCCGCCCATACGTTGGCGATGGTGGTCCACAGCCGCGAGGGCTGGCCGTTGGCATCGCGGCGCACGTCGGCGCGCTGTATCTCTATCCGGTTGCGTAGCAGTCCCGCGCGCATTACAGCCCCGGTATCTCGCAGGTGCTCAACAGGTACTCCGCCGCCTTCGGTACCTGCTGCGGAGATCCCGACAGCACCACGTCCTCGCGGTTTTCGAACCAGTGCGCGATCATCAGCAGCATGGCCTGGCGGATTTCCTCCGGCACGTCGTCCGGGCTGTCGCCGTAGCCGGCGATGTACTGGATCTCGATCGGATTGAACTTCCACGCGTGCACGCTGGGCCAGGTAACGTCCTCCTCCGGCTTGATCCGCCCGGGCTCGTCCTTGGTGTCCACCTGGTAGTCCTCGGCGTCCATCGTCTGCTGCACGCTCTCCTCGTCGTAGTACTTGATGTGCGTAACGGACTGCAGCGGCGCATACGGCAGCTTGATGATGCCGAGGTTTCCCGGAAACGTATCGAGGTACAGCTTCCAGGTCTGCGTAATCAGCGCGCGGCCGAGCTCGGCTTCCGCTTTGCGCCGTGCCGCGGTGATGAGCGAGCCGATAAGAGTATCCTGTGCCTCGACGGACGCGGTGACGTGCATATGCGCCTTCGCCGTACCGACGTCGACCGGCTCCACCTCGGGCGCGGTCACCCGCTCCGTAACAATGCCCACGCGAGGCCTCCTTACATCGGCATGGCGACCACGGAAAAGGTGAACGTCCCGTCGCTGTCCGCGTCGGCCTGCGCGTAGCTCACCCGCCATTTGTCGCCCAGCAGGTTGCGCACGTTGCCGGCGGCCAGCGTGGTATCCGCGAACATGCTCTCCGCGGCACCGGCCAGCACTTTCGCCACGTGCCGCTTCGCGCCGCCGTCGCCCGCGCACTGCGTAAAGGCGACCACGTCCACCCAGTTCGTACCGTCCAGCAGCGTTTGCACGGTTACGTCCAGGGTGTCCGCGTTGTCCGTTGCCGCGGCCGTGACGTCCAGGACAAATACGATACCGTTCACCATCCCCGGCAGGGCCACCTCGTCGCCGGTATCCGTCACGGCGCCGGCGGCCGTAGTGGTTTCCGCCAGAAGCTCGACCGCGTCGGCTTTTTGTTTCGCCAGCATACGCTCTCCTTTCAAGAGGGTGGGAGGGGCACGGCGTGCGCGCGTGTCCCTCCCGGGGAAACAGGATTACGTTGCGATCGGCTCCAGGATGCCGTTCAGGTCCTCGCCGACGACGCCGTAGTAGTTCTCACACAGCGCGCAGCCCTGCGCGGTAATGCCGTTGGCCTGCGCCGCGCCGCCGCAGCACTTGTTGCCCATCACCACGCCCGTCGCCGCCGCGGCCAGGTTGATGCACGAGTCGTTGTCCGTGGCCGCGTTCGAGATCTTGTTGTCGGAGATCTCCACGTTCGTCACCACGCCCGCGCCGCCGATCGCCATCGTGCCCCAGTTGCCTATCAGCACGTTCCGGCGCACCCGGTGCCCGGTACCCGTGCCGGCGAAGTTGACGAAGTGCGTATTGGCCGCGTCGAGCGCCACCACGTGGCAGTCCTCGATGGTGATCCGGTCGGACCCGCCCGCGGCGGCGTCCTGCACCCAGATCTTCGCGTTCATGTTCGTCGCCACTTCGGAGAACCGGCACTTGCGCAACGTGAAATCGTCCGCGTTCACGTCGATCGCCGCGGCGATATCCGCGCAGTTCGCACGGAAATGGAGGTTCTCCACGGTAATGTTCGCGGTGTCCACGTCCACGTCGGCCGTGTCCACCGTATCCAGCGTGACGGTCGGCTGCAGCGATCCGCTGCCGAGCCCCAGCACCGTAATGCCCGCAACGTCCAGCGCCAGGCCCGCGGCCGCCGATACGGTCTCCGCATGCCCGGGCATCGCCACGATGATATCGCCCTTGCTCGCCGTGCATTTCGCGACGGCGTAGTCGATCGTCGCCAGCGGCGTGTCCGGGTTGTACCCGTGCGCGCTGTCGTCCGTGCCCGTCCCCGAATGCACGAACAGAATGGTCCCCGTGGTGCGAAGCTGATCCGCAATCACCAGGCTGCCGCCCAGCCACTTCGCGAACAGCGCTGTTTTGCCTCTTCGATCCGCCATCTACTACTCCTTCCCCGGATAATCCGGATAGAGCGGCGGGCCCGGCGCCGCGACGCGGCAGCCGGACCCCGCCGCCGAAATGGTTAGTCCACGATCGCCGACAGCATCAGCTCCGGCGCGCTCGGGTATTTCGGGTCCATGAGGATGTACAGCAGCCCCACCACCTTCGCCGCCGACGGGTCGGCAACGTCCGCCCGCATGCAGTCGAAGTCGTTGTCCGCGTCCAGGTCCTCGGCCTTCACCTCGAGGCCCCACAGGTTCACCTGCTCGCCCGAGGTGGCGTCCGTGTACTGCTGGTCCGCGGTCGCCTGCGTTTCCTTCGTCCACTGCTCCACGCCGGCGAACGTGCTGGCGTGCTGCTTCGTGAAGATCCGTTCCGTCTCGAGGGCGTTCAGCACCTTCGCGTCCGTGCCGGAAACGTCGGTGGCCTGGTACAGGTCCACCTGCAGGTCGCCGCCGGCGCTGCCGTCGCCGGCGTACACCAGCACCAGGCAGCGGCGATAGTTTTTGAACGAAACGTAATCGCCGGTAATACCGGCGCCGTTGATGTCGGCCGGGCCCGCGGCCTGGCCGGGGACGATCTGCATCCTCTCGAGACACCTTGCGTTTTCACCCATGTCAAACTCCTTTCGTTATGGCCTTGCTACTCAGGCCCGCTCCGCCACCTTGACGAACGGGCTTACCGTACGGCCGCTCGCGCCCTTGCGCGGCGTCAGCGCCTGCTCGTAGTACGGCTGGCCGTCCACTTCCACGATCGACCGGAAACACGTCTCGACGTAGTCGAACCGCAGGTGCACGCTCATGGCCGTGTCCACCGTGCCGCGCATGCCGAGGACGTACTTCGAGAAGTCGCCCAGGCAGATATCGCCCGCGTCGCCGAGGGCCTCGCACTTGTTTGTCTTGTGCGCCGGGCGCCCGAGGATCGTCCGGAACGGCTTGCCTTCCATCCCGCGACCGACCGTCATCAGCGGCGCGCCGCCCGTGCCGATGTCCACCTTCATAAACAGGAGCTGCGGGAAACACTCGGAGTTGTAGAAGAACTCCGCGTCCTCTTCGCTCTCCTCCGCCAGCGCGCCCTCGAGGGCCGCCACGTTCTCCGCGACGATTGTGTCCGCCACCTGGCCGGACTCTTTCGCCACCGACACGCAGCACGGCGCGTTGAACGCGCCCTGAAGCTGGTTCACGCCGGTGCCGAACATCATTTGCTCTTCCATCGTGTCGCCCAGGGCGCCGCCGTGCGAGTCCAGCAGACGCGTGCCCATGTTCGCGACCGCCTTGATCTCCTCGTACGTCGCGTACGACAGCGCGCACATTTTGTGCAGCTTCAGCTCTATCGCGCGAGTCTTCTGCGTGCTGCGCGTGATCTGCTTCCCTTCGCCGACCATGTAGACGATCACGCCGCCGTAGCGGTACGCGGTGGTGCTGCGATCGTGATCCTGCAGTCCGGTAAACCGCAGGTAGTTGCTGGTCATGCTCACGACGTCCGCCTTGCCCGCCAGCCCCAGCCGGCGGTTCATGCGCGCGATCATCTTGTTCGAGAACTCCGGCGGCGCCTGGAAGCCGCCCTCAGATCCCGTGTCGATGTTCTGGCCGTAGGCCGCATCGATAATCCGAAGCCGCTCGTCCACCGCCTCGCCCGGCGTGGCCGCGAGGATCACCGAGCTACAGAACTCGCCGTAATCCCGGAAGCCGCCCTTCGGGTCGTCAAGCACGCGCTCGCGCGAGCTGTCCATTGCGGCATGGGTTTCCTGCGTGCGCCGGTCCGCCGTCGGCCGCGCCATGCCCAGCACGCGCCCGTGACTTTTCTCCAGCGTATCGCCGGCGTCGCTGATCTGCTGCCGCAGCGCCGCCTGCCGTGCGGCCTTCTCCTCGAGCGCGTTCGCCTCGGCCTCGACCGCCTTGTATTCGTCCAGCAGTCTCGTCACCGAGGCCTGCTCCTCGTCCGTCAGGTCGCGGTCGCCCGCGCCGTCCGTTATCGCCCGCGCCTGCTCGTGCAGGTTCGCCATCTTCGCCCGAAGCTCCTTCAGCTTTTCGTTCATTGCTCTCCTCCCGGTGCGTGCACAAAAAAAACGCAGCCATTCGAAAGGACTGCGTTACGTACTCCGCGTAAATCAGTGTCTGTCGGAATCGAGATCCGCGCCGTACTCCGCGTCGCGCAACCTCAACCAGAAAATACCATGGCCTCAACAGCCGCGGGCTTCAGTACGAACTCCGCGCACTCCGTCACCCTCGCACCGATACCGACTACTCCGGACTCCGCGGAGATCTCCGGCACCGGCACTACGCGTTATCACCAGCTCATCAGATCAACCCTCGCAATTCTGAAACACAACATTCAGATCACACCTCACACCCTCAGCATACGGCCGAAACATCGCCAGTCAAGACCCGGCAACATAAAAAAACATCCAAACCGGAGAAATCAGCCAGAATCTGGATAGTCTCCCCGTCAACCGAGACGACCCGGGCGGCGACACAAGAAACCGTCAACCGCCCGGACCGATCGCTGGAGCACAGCTACGACTTCTTGGAGGCCTTTTTCTGCGAGGATTTCTTTGCGGTCTTTTTCTCGCCGCCGACGTCGCCCTTCTGCTCGCCGCCGACGTCGCCCTTGTCCTCGACGGCCGCCACGGCAGCCGGCTTCCCTGCGCGATTCCGAAGCCAGGCGCGCAACTCCGCGTTCACCCGCTCTGCCGCCGCGTCTTCGAGCTCCTCGCGCTTCGCTTGCAGGCCGTCCGCACATCGGGGACATAGGTCCTCTATGCCCTCGGTGCGCAGATCCTCACCCAGCGATGTCAGCTCCACAGCCGAAGCGACCTCCGCGCCATCAATGTCACACTTTGCAATCCGCATACATCCTCCCTTCGAACGAAAAACCAATACCCGAATACCCGCTATTATCCGTTAATGCCGGCCAGTCCCACCTCGGCCTTGATCCTGTTCGACCGGCTTCGCCCCTTCGCCAGCACGCCGTCCAGCGTGGTCAGCTGATCCACCAGGCCCATCTTCCGCGCGGCGGGTGCGTCCCACACGCGGCCGGTGGCCAGCTCGTCGAAGTCCTTCTTCGCCATCGACCGGCCCTTCATCACCGTGGCGGCGAACTCACGGAAGTAGAAGTCCACGATCTCCCGCAGCTCCGTCTGCTGATCCTCCGTGATCTCGGTGCCCATCACGCCCGTGCCTTTGTACGGCCCCGTGGCGATTACCACGGGCTTCACGCCGGCCTCCTCGAACATCTTTGCGTAATCGTACATCACCATTATCGTCCCGATCGATCCCACCAGCGCGGTACGCTCCGCGTAGATCGTGTCGGTATGGCTGGCGATGTAATACGCCGCCGATGCTCCCAGCCCGTCGATGTGCGACACCACCGGTTTGCGCGCGCGTACGCGGTCGAGCGTATCGCCGAGCTCCGACAGGCCGCTCACCGACCCGCCCGGCGAATCGATCGACAGCACGATCCGCTTCACATCCTCGTCCGCCGCGGCCAGCCGCAGAATCTGCTGCAGCGTTTTCGTGCTCGATCCGCCATACAGCCGGGTGAGGATATTGCTGCCCTTGAAGATCGGCCCGGACACCTGCACGATCGCCTGGCCGTCGACCAGGCTGATCGGAAACCAGTCCCGCTCCAGATCCGCCACCGGTCCGGACGTCGGCACCGGCTTCGTATCGTCGCTCAGCACACCGATCGATATACGTCCGCTGCGCACCGCCGCCCCTGCCCCGTGAAGCATCTTCTCGAAGCTCAGCGGATACACCCCCAGGAACAGGTCCGCGTCCAGCTCCTCGCGAAAATGCTGCGCCGCCCGAACCACCATATCGTCCTGCACCATCTTTTCCGTCGGCATGATTACCTCCCTATACCGCGACCCATACACCGCGTCTCAAGTATCCGTACCACGACTTTCCGCGGCCATCGGCGATACGAATCGAGGGGGAAACGGTGATCGTTCCATCCTCGTGTTCTTCCACCGCGTGATTCTGCAAACTTCCGGTATGCATTCCCGGCGGGCGAGCATACCACTGCCCATCACGGGGATGTATACCGTAATCCCCTTCCGCCAGCATCAGCTCTCCGGATTCATCAGCGTACACCCGTCCCATTACGCCACCGTCGAGATTTCCACTCGTCGCTCTCCGATCTCCTCGTCTGTCAGCACCGCGATCCGCAGCACTCCAACCGCACTCAGCACCGCGGTATCGGGCGGCAGATCCTTCAACAGTTCCTGCAGCGATCCCACGCGCTCCGGCCGTATCAGCTCCGTCTCGAACAGCATCCCCATCACAGCACGCCTCGAAGCGCGGCGATAATCGAGGCCATCATCCGGTCGGCAATGTATCCGGCCGAATCTTCCGCACGCTGCGCCGCCAGCGCCGGCACGCCCAGGTTGCCGTACGCGTGCCGGTATGCAGCGGCGGCCTCCGCGCATATCGCCGCGCACGTCGATACTATGGCCTCATGCACGCGCGTAACGCTCTCCTCCGAGCGCTCGCCGTCCGTTACCAGCTGCGCCAGCGCGTCGGCCGGCGTGGAGAACGCGGATACCATCTCGTCGGCGTGGCGCTCGTGAAAGTCGACCAGCCACGCGCTGAACGCCTCCGTGTCGTTGTCGTGTTTCGCGGCCGCGCGCGTAGCGGCATTGGCTTCCTTTTTCACCAGCCACGCGGCGGCCGCCTCGAATACGCACCGGTGAGCCGCGCTGTACCGTTCCCAGTCTGGCGACGGCCCAGACGTCGCCGTGCCCGTGACCCAATTGCCGGCGCCGTCTTTCAGATACGCGCACGCAACGGTATCGGATGCCGTCCCGTTCGACACGCCTCCCGGCAACGCTTTTTTCGGCGTCGTACTGCCGTCGCGATACGCCTGGTCGAGCGACGCCATATTCATCGGCACGAAATGCATGTCGCCGGCCGGGCCGACGGGGTTTTCGTCCTCGCGCGATAGGATATCGTTAATCGAATACACGCCGATCTTGAACATGGTATCGTACCACTTGCCGCGGGCCTGGGAGTCACCGCGCAGAAACTGGTTGGCGTTCAGCTTCGTGTAGTACTCCGCGCGGTCCTTCCCGATCAGTTTCATGTCCGCTTCTTCCTCCAGCCGCGACGCCCACGGGAGAATAGCGTCCTGGATGTACTCGATATTCTGCCGCTCCATGTTGTTGAACTTCTCGCCCGGTTCGCCCACCTTGTGCAGCTTCATGTTGAACCACTGGCAGACCTCCGCTTTCTGGAATTTGCGGCTTTCCAGAAACTGTGCATCGTCAGCCGAGATCTTGTACTCCTTGAGATCCATCCCCGGCTGGAGCAGCAGCGTCCGGTACGCCTTCGGCGATCCCCGGTGCATGCCGTCGATTTCCTCGCGGTACTTTTCGCGCTGCTCCCGTTTCAGCTTGTGCGACAGTTTCAGCGCCAGCCCGGGCCGGCAGTTGTTCCCGAAGAACGCCGCGCCGAAACTCTGCATCGCCAGCCCCAGCGCAAGCGGCTCGCGCGCGAGCTTCGGAATCGACCATCCCCACAGCCCATCCGGCGACGGCCCGCGCAGGTGGAACACCTTCCAGGCCGGAAGCGTCTTTTCCTGTTCCTGCCCGCGCTTCACGACATACACGAGCGCCCCCTTGCTGTCGCGCTCGAGATCGACCGTCGCATCGTCGAAGGGGTATAGCGCGCCGGGCAGCCCGGCAAGCGTATAATCGATTTCCGAGCAGCTATTGCCCTGCAGCATGGCCCATATCATCCGCTGTTCGCGGAACGTCGCGGCGCCCATTTCCTCGTTCGCCTTCTTGCTCAGAAGTCCATCGGCGCGGACCACGTCCTTTGGATCTCGCCCGGAGCTCATCCGGAATCGGTACCGGCCGGCGCGGCGAAACACGTGGAACGGCATCAGCCGGATGGTTTCCGATATAAGCCGGATACAGGCGAAGAACGTCGAATATGTCAGCGCCGTATCCTTCGTCACGCGTATGCCGGCCACCGGCATCCCGCCGATACCCATACTGTCGTACGACCGGACCCTCCACGGACCCAGCATACGCTCCGCCAGTATGCTCGCCGCGGAATCGATTGTCGCGATATTCAGCCCTATCATAAGCGCTCCTTACTGCTCGGTTCGCGCGAGCATCGTAATCCCATGGCCGACCAGCATCCCCACCGGATATACGGCCAGCACCCACGGCCAGCTCTGCGGCTCCATACCGTAGCCGTACCACATCACCAGCACAAACACCGCGAGACTCACCGCGATCCCCGCGCCGAACAGCACCACCTGCTTTGCCACCCGCACCATGACTGCCTCCTACTACATCCTACAGGATAATGGAATCGTCCTCGTCGTCGCTATCTTCAACCAGCAGCCCCTCGGCGCCGGCGATACACATCAGCGTTACTACAATCCCGTCGATCTTCAACGGGCTGTTCTTCCCCGGCTTCACCGGGCGGTAGTTCGCCGACTCGTCCTGCTTCACCGTCACGTTCGCCGCCATCCAGTTCAGCACCGGATTGTTTCCGTGTTCGATCATCCCGCCGATAACGCGTTCTTCAAAATACTTTGCCGGCGCCGCCATGCTTATGAACCCCTGTCCCATCGATGTCACCGGCACGCCATCGCTCAAAAGCTGGCTGCAAAGCTGTGCCCCCTGAAACACGCGGTCGACCAGCAACTCCTGAACGCCGTACGCATTCACCAGACCCTCTGTATCCGACTCCTCGCCGTTGAGCTGCACGCCGGTGATGTCCGTGCGGATACGATCGTAGTCCGCCACGTCGCCGTCCGTTTCCCACACCCAGCCCTCGCGGCACCACTGGGCGTAGAGATCCTTGTGCATCGGGTCCTTGCGAGCGATACCGTCGTGGGGCATCCAAAACCACGGGATAATCACGTATACGCCGTCCCGTTCCGGATGCGCAAACAGCAGCCCAAACGATGTCAGATCCGACGTGCTCCCCAGATCCAGCCCGCCGAAACACGCGTACCCACGCAGCGCATCCAGCATCCGCAACCGCCATTCCATCGGCGTCTCGTTTTTCTGCAGGCCCGAGCAAGCCTCCCACTTGTCAGCCTGAATCCACCGATCGATCTGCTCGGTAACGATGTTAAGGCGCAGCCGCTTGAACGTGTTCTCCAGTATCGGCCGATCCTGCGCCTGGCGACATTTCGCCGCGAAGGCCTTTTCGTCGAGCGTCACTCCAAAGCTCGGATTCACCTTCCGCCATACCTCCGGATCCGTCCAGCGTTTCGCCTCTTCCTTTGTCGGCTCGTAGATGATCGGCAGAAACTCCTTGTTCTTCACCGCGCCGTCACGCACCTTGCGGGCATAATCCAGCATCTCATTACACAGCGATTCGCCGGCGCTGTCCGCGGTGGTGGTATAGATCACAAGCGGCTGCCGGCGCGCATCCGTCGATTCGCCGATCAGATCCGCCAGCTCACGCTTTTTGTGCCGGTGCAGTTCATCCACAATCGCCATGTGCACATTCATTCCATCGGTCGCTCCCACCTCAGCGGCCAGCGGTATGTAACTCGATCCCATGGCGCCATACTCAATACATTTGCGCTGCCCGCCGTGGTGGCGCCCGTAGATCTTCAGCATGTTCGACAGCTCCGGATCGGCGTCCACCATCCCCATCGCATGCTGGAACACAATGCTGCTCTGGTCCCGGCTCGAGGCCGCCGAGTACAACTCCGCGCCGGGCTCGTCGTCACCCACCAGCACGTACAGCACCACGCCGGCGCCCCAGGTGGTTTTGCCGTTTTTTTTCGGGATGTACAAAAAGACGGTCCGGTACCGGCGCGTACCATCCGGACGAACCCACCCGAATATGTTCGCCGTCGCCGCCTCCTCCCAGGGAGTCAGGCGGAACGGCTCGCCGGCCTGAACGAACTTCGTTCCCTTCACGTGGTGCAGGCATTCCGGAAAAAAGTCCAGCGCCCGCTGGGCCAGCTCCTGGCTGAACACGCAGTCCTCGGCCGTCGCGATCGGATCATACATCGGGATTTGCCGCAGTATTGTAGCCCACTGCTTTGTCAGGTTCAGCGTGCGCAGCTGCGCATCCGTCGTTCGCACTCCCTGCCGTGTCGTCGCCCGCGTGCGCGTCTTTTTTGCCTGCCCGTTACTCGCCCTCGAACTCGATCCCTTCCGGGATCTCGCGGACCGCTTGCCCGCGTCCGACGTTCCTGCTTTGCCTTTCCGCGCCGCCATGCCTTTGCGTCCGCGCCTGGTTGCGGTAGTCGTTGCCGCCATCACGCACCCGTCCCCGCCGCGCCCGCACCGCCGGCAAAGAACCGAGACTTACCCTGCTTCGACTTCCCGGTTTTCCCAACGGCCTTCAGGCCGACACGGTCCGCCGGCGACAGCCCGAGCTTTGCTTCGAGCTTATTCAGCATATTCCCGAGCGCCAGACTGCGCGCGACCTCCGGTCTGTCCGTCGTACCGATCACCAGCGGAGTCCCGTCCTCGTCGACCGCCTTGCCGTAAACGTTCTGCGTCGGCCCCTTATCATTCAGCACCTTCTCCGCGTCCATCCACTGAACGAACGTTACCGTGTATCGAGTCAGCACGTCGCGGTCGATCTTCGCGAGCACGCCCATGTCCTGGAGCCCGCGCGCCAGGCGCCGGTACACGCGTTTTTGCTCGGCCGACATCCATGAGGGGCACTGCGGCTTCCCGGGTTCCGGCTGCGGCTCATCACTGCGAGCACTCGCACGCCAACTGCCCCGCATTTCGAGCACCTTTGTCGGCGTAGGTTTAGGTCCGCGCTTACCCATACTTATTCATCCGCCAATGCGGCCTTGCGCGAACACTGGAAGCACGTCAGGCTTTCATCCGTAAAGATGCTCGCCAAGCGGTACAGACATACGTGGTCAACGCGCATGCTCTCGTAGAGCTTACGCTTACCCTCCTTGAATGTCTTCCGCGACATGGAAGCATGAATCACAAAGGCGAGTTGCGGGAGGTCCTCTCCATCGTCGGGGAGAAGTTCCACGTTGAAACTCACATCACCAAGAACCTTCCGTACCTCAGAACACGCCCATGCAACACTAAGTTGCAGGCCTTCGTTGTCGATGAAAGAACGGGTCTTCTCATCGTCCACATGCTGCAGAATTTCATCAAGAAAGAACTCCGGAGAAGACGCCCAAGTCGAGTCAAGTCCGGCCGTCAGCTCACTGCTGCCTTGCAGAGAGGAAACGTCTCCATGCAGACGAACCGGACTTAGCCGCCACTTGCCAGCCGTCAGGAGGCGAAGCGTCTCCCAAAGGAGGTCAAGGATATCATCATCCTCTCCCACACCCAGCTCGACTGACGTCCCCGAAAGGGGACGCACCTGGGGCGCTATCGCTTCAGTTATGGTGTAACCGGACGTCACTCGAACTTCCTCTGCAGGTCCCCTTCTATCAGCGCGAAGAACCAATCTTCCGCCAGAAGGTGCGCTTCATTCACCCAAGTCGGGATGTCCTTTTGGGCCTTGGGGACATCTTCCCCAACGGACTCGACCATCGTCTCCCATATTAGAGCGTCAGCATCGTTCTTCTTCCCCTTGAAAAATCGGAGATGCATTGCCCCCTTGGGCACGCTGCAGGAAAAGGCGAATCTCATGTCAAGACCGATAGGAGGCTGCTCTTGGACTCGCCCATCATCAAAAAGCTTCCCGTATAATGCAATGTCGGTCTTGAGTTGTTCTTTCAAGAAGGCGAAAACAGCATTCCCATCATAGTCGAAAGGAAGCGCGTCCCGGTACACGCGTTTTTGCTCGGCCGACATCCATGAGGGGCACTGCGGCTTCCCGGGTTCCGGCTGCGGCTCATCACTGCGAGCCCTCGCACGCCAACTACCCCGCATTTCGAGTACCTTTGTCGGCGTAGGTTTAGGACCGCGCTTACCCATACTTATTCATCCCCACACCCGGGACCGCAAACCCGTGAAAAAAAAAGGATGAC
>Ga0180432_10002773_pt1 | contig 25913 bp, 23 predicted proteins | sample SS_ome_10_FD_132414 | JGI IMG/M metagenome (GOLD analysis project Ga0180432, IMG submission 132414) | Hypersaline lake sediment archaeal communities from the Salton Sea, California, USA - SS_1_MS_2 metaG | ecosystem: Environmental > Aquatic > Non-marine Saline and Alkaline > Hypersaline >... | reverse complement strand
TGCGTTGGACATGGCGATCGACGGCAGCATTTATGTCCTTTACGAGGATGGCCAGATCCTCCAATTTCTGCAGGGGGAGCACCAACCAGAATTCAGTGTCCGTGGGGTTCCTGGCGACAGCGTTCAAGCGGTTGCCGTAGCGGTGGATCGAGAGGGAAGCAGTGGGGCCCTGTACGTGGCCGATGCGGGAGACGAGCGGGTGATCGTGCTGGGGCCTGATGGGGATTTCCAGGCACAGTTGCGAGCCGACGAGGCCTTCGGTGCACTCGAATCACTGGCAGTGGACGAGGCCGCAGGGCGGTTGTACGCAATCAGCGGTGGACGGCTCTATGTTGCATCGCTGCCCTGATCGGATAGTGATCAGGACGATGGCGTGCCATCAGAATGGCCCTTTTAAAGAGTGATGGCGTGCCATCAGAATGGCGGGCCATCACTACCCTGATCGGTGCAGTCGTGCTATAATCCGCCCGACGTTCTGAGACATCTGACATCTGATAATTCCATCGGCACCGCCGAGCATCGGCGGTGCTCTTGGCGGGAGGGTAGGAGTGCAGCGCAGGACAAAGGTAGCAGGGCAATCGAGCAACCTGGCGCAACAACTTCTCACGGTGGGGTTGGTCCTCACCTTTCTGATTATCGCCGGCCTGGCGGGACTGTTCGTCTTCGATCAGGTGCGGCAGTTCATCGCCGCTTCAGAGATGCTGCCTGATTTCACGCTGGAGCAAGACGAGGGCGACGATGTAGTCTATGAACCGGGGAAGCCATTGCCACGCTGGGAGGGCACCGAACGAGTTAACGTGCTAGTGATGGGGATCGATCAGCGCGAGCAAGAACAGGGTCCCTGGCGCACAGACACGATGTTGGTACTGACGATTGATCCTGTCACGATGAGCGGGGGAATGCTGTCCATCCCGCGTGATCTGTGGGTGCCTATCCCGGGCTACGAGGAAGGACGCATCAACACCGCTCACTACCTCGGCGATATCTACGATTACCCCGGGGGTGGGCCAGCCCTTGCTGCCAAGACGGTCCAGTATAACCTGGGTGTTCCAATTCACCACTACGCACGCTTGAACTTTACCGCGTTCGAGCGGTTAGTGGACCTCATCGGTGGAATTGACATCTACGTGGAAGAGGAAATCTCAGATCCCACCTATCCCGACGAGGCGTACGGCTACGACCCATTGTACATCCCGGCGGGACGGCAGCATTTCAACGGCGACATGGCGCTCAAGTACGCCCGGACCCGGCATTCTATAGGTGGTGACTTTGACCGCGCCGAGCGCCAACAACAGGTGCTTATGGCAGTGTTTGAACAGGTCACTCGGCTTGATCTGCTGCCACAACTGGCGCCGCGCGCGCCTGAGCTTTGGCAGACACTGCAGGGAGCCGTGGCGACCGACTTGACGATGGATCAGGTCATCGCGTTAGCGCAGCTGGCGAGCGAGGTGGCTCCAGAGAACATACGGTACGTGGTAATCGACGAGAACTACACCCAGTTCTGGTCTACTCCAGAGGAACAGCAGGTGCTGATCCCGGTGCGCGACCGCATCCGGGAACTCCGGGACTATATTTTCACGAATGAGGCTCCCTTGCCCCAGCAGGTGGAGAACCCGTCCGCACGGCTGGAAGATGAGGCGGCCACGATCGAGGTGCTGAACGGGACGACAACCGCAGGGCTGGCTGCGCTGACATCCGATTATCTCGAACAGGAAGGTCTACAGGTCGCGCACGCTGACAATGCAGTTCGATCGGATTACTCCGAGTCGTTGGTCATTGTCTATACGGGCAAGACCTATACAGCCGAGTACATCACCCGCCTGCTTGGGCTCCCGTTGACGGCTGTGGTGCATGGGGCCGACGCCAATGCCGAATACGACATTTCGGTCATCGTAGGGGCTGACTACCAGCCGCCGGAGCCATAGAAGTTGTTCAAGAACAACTTTCAGCTTTGTTCCCCAAGAACAAGCACATAGTGCCGCGTTATTGATGAATAAAGCCACAGGCGCCTGCTCCTTGTCTGTCCTACACCACGTTGTATTCGATGATCTCCCTTCCGTCTCGGAAGCGGTCGTTGTGCAATGGGGTGATGTCTAGCGTGTGGGCTCCTCCAGACAAAATCTCTTCAGCCAGCAGCAGTCCACAGGCGGGACCGTGTTGGAATCCGTGGCCGCTGAAACCGCCGATGCAGTAGAATCCCTCTACCTCGGAGATGGGACCCAGAATGGGATGTGCGTCCGGCGAGACCTCGTAAAGACCAGCCCAGCGACTGGCCAGGCCAGCCTGTTCCAGGGTGGGTAGACGCCTCATGGCCTCTTCCAGGTGTACCAGCTCCCAATCCACGTCCACCGATTGATCGAAGCCAACCGGCTCGTCTGGGTTTGCCATGCCGGTGAGGATGCCCCGTCCCTCGCGGTGGAAATATAGGCCTGTGGCAAAGTCAATCGTGAAAGGGAAATCTGGCGGTATCTGGGGGATAGGACCAGTGACGACGATCTGGCGACGCACAGGCACGATGGGAATGTCGACGCCGGCCAGTTTGCCAATCTCCCCGGCCCAGGGCCCGCCTGCGTTGACGACGACCGGCGCAGCTATTTCTCCTTGGTTGGTTACGACGCCTTGCACCTTTCCTCCTTCAACGAGAATGTCGGCCACCTCGACATCGTTAAGCAGCTTTGCCCCCAGCCGGCGCGCGCCAGAGACGTACCCTTGAACCACGCTGCTGGGGTCTGCCAGACCATCGTGGGCGTTGAAGGTGGCGGCCAATACGCCCTCTAAATTGGCCAGCGGCACCAGGTCAGCGATCTGCGCCGGCTCCAACCATTCCGTCTCCACGCCCAACCGCTGCTGCATCTCCACCTGCTGGCGGAAAGCAGCCACATCTTTCTCTTCGGTCAACAGGAAGAGATAGCCGCAGTAGCGCAGATCGATTGGCTGTCCCAACTCCTCCTCGAAGCGGTCCAGCATCGGCAGGCTGAGCATAGATATGCGGACGTTGATCTCTGTGCCAAACTGATGGCGGATGCCGCCGGCGCACTTGCCCGTGGCCTGCGTCCCGAAGAAGGACTCTCGCTCCAGCAGCAGCACATCTTGGCACCCCTTCAAGGCCAGATGGTAGGCAGTGCTGGTGCCCATCACCCCGCCGCCGATAATGACGACGTCAGCCGTCCTGGGAAGATGCATATGATCGTCCTCCTGCAAAGTCTGTGGGATCGGGTAAGTCGAGGTGCCTGGCACCTGGCCTGGCAGTCACGATGCCGGGCACCTCGACGATTGCTGTAGAGGTGTGAAGCTGGCTGGTTTACTTAGTTCGCTTCTTGTACGCCTTGATGTAACGCATGGCGTAGTCGTCGCGCCCCAGAACCAGGTCCGCTGCCAGGATCGCCGGACGCACCTTTGCCGCGTCCACGATGGGGCAGTTCAACCCGTTCTGGATCGCCATCGCCAGGAATGCCCAATTGATCACCTCTCGATCCGGCAGCCCGAAAGAGATGTTGCTGGCGCCCACCGTCATGTTGACCCCCAGCTCCTCCCGCACCATCCGCATCGCCCCCAGGCTGACCACGCCTGCCTGTGAGTCGGCGCCCACCGTCAGCGCCAGGCAGTCGATCACCACGTTCTCCCGGGGGATCCCCAGCCCCTCTGCTCGCTCGACGATCTTGCGCGCCACTGCCAGTCGCTTCTCCGACGTGTCGGGGATGCCCTCGTCGTCCATCGTCAGCCCGATGACGGCTGTCTTGTACTCGGCCACCAGCGGGAGCACCTGCTCCAGGCGTGCCTCCTCGCCGTTGACGGAGTTGATGAGCGGCTTGCCCTCAGGCGCCAGCTCGCGGTGGACAGCCAGGGCGGCCTGCAGGGCGTCGACGTCGGCGCTATCGATGCAGACGGGGACCTCGACGGTCTCCATCACCAGGCGGACGGCCTTGGGGAGCATGTCGACCTCGTCCACGCTGGCGGCGCCCACGTTGACATCGAGAACATCGGCGCCGGCCTCGACCTGGGCCTCGGCCTCCTGGCGGACGATGTCGAGGTTGCCCGCGACGAGGGCGGCGGCCAGCCGTTTCTTTCCGGTGGGATTGATGCGCTCGCCGATGAGGACGGTTGGTTTTTCGGAACTGATCACTACACTTTTCTTCGCGCTTTTCAGAATTGTTTCCATCGTTTTCTCCTTTTCAGATTAGACTTCAGCAGCGGACGCGGGTCCGCGTTGGGCTGGTTCTTGGCAGCCGGTATGATCGCGTGCATCAGGTGCCGTCGGCAGTTTGTGACTGTGTGGCCAGTCGCTGGGCCGGTCACTGTTCAGAATCAAGTATCTTCGCAGAAATCGCCCAATTCGGCGCCTTCCAGTGCCTGCATGAGCGCGTCAGGCGAGAGCGCCAGCCCAGCGTCGGGGCGACCGGCGCTGATGATCACCCGCTCCAGGTCCAACACGTGCCGATCCACGTACACGGGCACGTCGTCCCGGCGAAATCCTGTGACGGAGACCGCGCCTACCCGGAAGCCGGTCACTCGCTGTACGTCCCGCTCTGCCGCCAGCTTCGCGTTCTTATCATCCAGTGCCGCGCCGACTTTCTTGAGGCTGAGGCGACGGTCGCCGGGCACTGCCACCAGCACGAACTGACGGTCGGAGCGTTGGATGATCATCGCCTTGACCACCTGGGCGACAGGAATGCCCAGATCCTCGGCTACACCTTCAGCCGTGGACTGCTTGTGTTCGTGGGTGTGTACTTCGTAAGGAATCCCCTCATCGTCCAGCACGCGCATCGGCATCGTCTTGGGTACGCGCTTCTTCTTTCTTCCCATGTACCCTCCTGGATGGATATCCTGGTGTCCTAGTCGACGGCATTCCGCCGCTTGCGCCAGGAGAGCAGGAGGACGCCGCCAATCACCAACAGTGCTCCTACCACCTGGTCGGCCGTCATGAGCTCGCCCAGCAGGAAGTATGCGTAGAATGCGACGATGGGTATCTCGGCCATCGCCAGGATGGTGGCCACGCTGGCCGGCAGTCGCCCTAGTCCAAACGTGTACGCGGAAAACGCGAGTATGGTAGATATGAAGATCAGGCCAGCAAATCCAAGCCAACTTGCTCCGGGCACAGGCCAGGGTTGGGGTGTGAAAAACTGAAAAGGCAACAGCACCAGTGCAGCGACACCGAAACCAAAGGTCAAGGTCACCAAGGGGTTGTAATGCTCGCGGACTTTTTTGCCAAATAAATTCCAGCTAGCATAGGTAAAAGGGATACCTAAGCCGACGAGGATCCCCGACAGCGTGAGCTCCGCCCGTCCCAGGACGTCCAGGCCGGATACGAGCACCGTGCCAGCAAAGGTCAGAATGATGGCCAGCATCTTGTTCCAGGTTAACGGTTCGCGCCAGATGAACCAAGCGACCACGGCGACGATCGCGGGCATAGCGGCCTGCTGCACAGTCGCCACAGCGGCTCCATTGAGAAACACCCCCAAATTCCAGAAGACGTGAAAGATGCCCAGACTGCATCCCAGCCCCACCAGCCAGGGCAAGTCGCGCCGCCGGACACGGAGCCAGGCCGGGCGCAGCAACCCCACACCGATGAGCAGCACGAGAAAGGTGGAGAGATCGCGCCAGAAGGCGAGCGCCAGTGCTGTCATCTTGGTGCTGGTCATAACGAATTTGACGAATATTCCCGACATGCCCCAGCACGCGGTCGCGACCAGCACGGCCAGATAGCCAACGACATCTGGTCGGTCGGATGTGCCAGCGTCGCTCTGGATCTCTGTCGACCTTGACGTGTCCATTGTCTGCGCGGATGGTACGGTCATACCTTCCGCACATCCTGGACTTCGACGTCCGGCATGTCGCTAACCTTCTCCACGAGCGTTTCTTCCGGAACGTTGGTCACCTTGACCACGGAGGCCCAGATATCCGGATCCGACGTTGGATAGGTCACGAACACCGAAAGGTAGCCCCCCTGTTCGTCGATCGTCCGAGTCAGGCGTGCCACCTCCCCAGCCCGGTCGGGCTGCAGGACGGTCATGCGCACGCCGGCCCGCCGGGCGCCCAGCAACTCCATCATAATGCTGAACAGGTCGCTGTCGCTGATGATGCCCACCAGTTCTTCGCCCTGCATGACGGGCAAGCACCCGATCTTTTTGTCGGCCATAATGCGGGCCGCTCCCTCAATGGTGGTGTCGGGGTCGATGGTGACCACGTCCCGGACCATGATGTTTTGGGCCTGCAGCTTGGCCAATATGTAGTTGACCACGAAAGGGCTGAACTGGCTCAGGTCGTCAGGGACGGCCTGCATCAGCGACCGCTGCGTGATCAGGCCCACCAACTTGTTGTCCTCGTCCAGGATGGGCAGGTGGCGGATGCTGTTTTCCTGCATCAACTTCTGTGCTTCGGCGACCGGCGTCTCAGGATGCCCACACAGGGGGTTGGGTGTCATCTGATCTTTAACCAGCATGTGTCCTCCTATTGGCTAACGTGATAAAGACTCCAAGAAGCGATAGATTTTAGATATCAGCTCGTCAGGGATTGCGCGCCATCGGAATGGCGCCTCTGAAAGGTGATTGCGCGCCAGGCGCGTGGTCAGCCCGCGTCGCGTTTCAGAAAATGCGCCATCTCCTTTCCTCTCAAACCACAGGGCCGAGGGCGCATGGGCCGACCGCGCACTTGCCACACGCGTCGGCTATCCCCAGGTCCTGGAATCCATCAGCTATCTGAAACAGCCGCTGATAACACAACTGTCTATCCAGCCCGGACTCGGTCAACGCGCCCACGGGACAGTGGTGCACGCATGTCCCACAACTACCATCGACGAAGGTTCTGCAGCGATGGGTCAATGGATCATCGGGTGATGCAGTCGGCTCCAGATGGGCATCGACGACCAGACTGCCGAAGCGCCCGGCGCAGCCGGCGTCGGTGATCAGCATATGGTGCAGGCCGAAGGTGCCCAGGCTGGCGATGGCTCCCACGCTCTTGTGCGACCAGCGGCTGATGAGCGTGACCGGGTCCCAATTATGCGTGGCTGGCTCAGCTGCGGCGTTCACGCCCCGCTCGGCCAGGGCAGCGATGAGCCGGTGGGTGATATGGTTGATGAGCGCGTTCGTCTCGACGTAGGCCAGCGCCCATTCGCGGGCCACCTGGCGCGGCTTGGCTCGATTGGCCCTCACGACCTCCTCGGCGAAGGGCAAGAAGAAGGAGACGACCGCACGGGCTCCCGGCAGCAGATCATCGGGCAGCAGATGGGTCGGCTCTGCGATTTCTCGCAGTTGAAGGAAGCGTGGATCATCCGCTTCGGCAAAGCCCACCAATGGCTGCCGGTACTGGGTTGTGGTTTCTGCCCGGTTTACTCCCTGCTCCACCAAGTTGGTGACGAAGACCTCTAAACTCCTCATATCGCATCCTCGACCATCCAGGCGGGGATCCGAACCCGGTCGCCATCCACGCGCGCCCCGGCGCTGTGCAGCAGCTCCAGTGCCCGTGGGTGGGTGATCTGGACGCCGGTATGTTCCAGTACATTCAACGTGGCCATGTAAATCTGCTCGATCTGTCCCGCATCAAGCATACGTGCTTTCGGCTTGAAGTTCAATTCGGGAGAGAACACAGTTGATCTTCCTCCCCTCACAGCGGCAACCAGGTGCCGATGCCCTGCTCCTTCGCCCGGCGATAGATCAGTGGTGCGGTCGCCATGTCGTCCAGCGCTAGCCCCAGATTGCAGGCCATCGTCCGCTCCGTCGGCGTCTCGCGGCCCGGCTTCTTGCCAGTGACCAGCTCGCCCAGATCGGCGTGGATGGGCGGGATGTCCTGGAAGTAGCCGACCTCCTTGTAGTGCTCCAGTTGGGGCACGTCGTCGGTGCAGAACTTATCGGCTTCCTTCATCGCGTCGGGGTGCCAGTAGGAATCGAAGTCCACCAGCGAGGCGAACGCTCCCTCTTCGAACCAGCCGGGCTTGATCGTGGCGTGCGGTGCCTTGAGGATCGGCCCCGCCGTGACCACGATGTCACAGCCGCTCACTGCCTGCCTCGGGTCCTCGACTGGCACAACCTCCAGCCCGAACTGCTCGCTCATCTCCTCGACGTAGGACCGTTGAACCTGGGAATTGACGTCGTAAGCCATCACTTTCTTGAGCGGGAAGAGCACGTTCAGTGCCTCCAGGTTGCTGCGTCCCTGCACGCCGCAGCCCAGGATACCAACCACCTCGGAATCAGGATGCGCCAGGTACTTGGCCGCCACGGCGCTGGCTGCGCCCGTCCGCTTCGCCGTGATCCAGACGCAGTCCATCACCGCCAGCGGAATGCCCGTCTCCGGGTCGTTGAGGATGAGCAGCCCAGCAATGTACGGGAGCCCGAGCTTCTGGTTTTCCGGGTAGCCGCTGACCCATTTCATCCCGGCGGACTCAAGCGCGGGGATGTAGGCGGGCATGGCGTGGATGAAGGCATCGGGTCTGGTGTGGATGCCGGGCTTGGGCGGCATCTCCACCCGTCCTTCACCCTTCTCGTGGAACATATCTTCAAGCGCATTGATAACGTCGGCCATCGTCAGGCCTACGGCCCCCACGTCAGCCTGGGACAGATAGAGTAGTTGGTCGGTAGCCATATGAACTCCTCTTGAATACTGATGTCATCGAACGAGACACAGTGGGCGGCGATCGCCGTCTATCAGATAGGATACACCGAAGGACTGGGTTCGCCAATTGTCATGCCTCACCTTTATCTCAGGCAGTATATCACTTGACAGCGCCCGCTGGTCGTCGTGAAGGCGGCGCTTCGCTTCCCTTTTGTGTTGAAAGGGCGAAAAGGTGACTAGGAAACCTGTTCGCTCTCGTCGGCCAGCAGGTTCTCTCGGACTTTGGTGTAGAACTCCTCGACGTGGTCGTGCATGATTTGCCCGGCGCGGTCGGCATCGCCGGCCCGTATGGCCTCAACCAGGTCCAGGTGCTCCTCGACGGAGGCGGGCAGATAGCCCAGGTGAGGCAGAACCAGGTACCACAGCCGCCGTGACAGGCCAAACAGGCGCTCGAGCGTCTGGGCCAGATATCTATTTCGTGCCGCCTGGGCGATCACTTGGTGAAACTTGTGGTCCAGGTCAAAAAGACGGTGCATGTCCTCGGCAGGTACACCGGCTTGCTCCTGGCGGAGCGCCTCCAGGACGATTAGATCGTCGGAGGTCGCCCGCTGGGCGGCCAGGCGGGCGCACAATGTCTCCAGCGAGAGCCGTATCTCGCTGATCTGCTCCAAGTCCGATACATCGACGTCAGCCACGTACAGGCCATGGCGGGGCGTGACATAAACCAGGTTCTCGTGAGCCAGCAGCCGTAGTGCCTCGCGCACCGGCACCTCGCCCATATCCAGTTCCTGCGCCAGTTTTTGCTCGTTGATCGCTGTACCGGGAGCCATCTCCAGCGTGGTGATCTTTTCCCAGATCAGCTCGTACGCACGTTGGGTGTCCACCCGCACCAGTTCCATTCCCATTTCGTTTACCTCCGCTGCCAATAGAGGCCAGGTTTCCGAAACCCGGTTTCTGATCTTATCTCGTCAGGCGTGGATTGCCCATCGCCTTTGCCCGAATCCGATAGGTATCCAGCCCGTCCGTCAGTTCTTCCACGACTACCTGCGGGTTGTCAGCCCCAGAGCGCAGGGCGGCCCCCAGTGCGCGCTCCTTGCTCAGCGCGCGGGCCTGGGCCAAGGCGTCCTCCAGCTCTTCGAACTCCAAGCGGCTGGTCTGCCGGCCGCCGCGGTCGGACATCTGCACGTAGTAGCCAAGTACCTCCAACCCTGATTGGGAGAGCATCGGATAGACCAATATCTCCTCAACGACCATGACACTGCCGGCGATGGCGCCCAGTGCGTTGGCGACCTGGTGGTGTTCGTGCAGAATCAGATCGGTGTGGAGCACGTCGGCGACCTGCCGCAGGAAGAAGCTCGCTGGCGCGCCGATGCCGACGATTGGCTGGCGCAGCCGCAGGCGGGTCTCCAATTGCGGATGGGTATCGTAGAGACCGTTGTAGAAAAACCAGCGTCCCATATCATCGTCTTTTTCTGATCCGTGCCCGTTGGGCAGATCCAACCTCTTTTCGGTGAGGAAGGTGACGATGGCGTGGACGATCATCTCATTGACCCGGCGCCACACGTCCTGGCACACCTCATCTGGGTCCCGGAATTGATAGTGGGCGAACACCTGCAGAGCCAACGCTGCCGCTTCGGTGTCCCAGGGAGCATACCGATCCTCGACGTGCATCAAGTCCGTGGGCGTGAGGCCCGCTTTACCGATGACCTCCTGACGGAACAATTCCTGGACGCTGAGCTGCGCGGCGTGGAGTACGTTGAGATGTTGGACGATCTCTGGCACCGGCTTTGGGCCATCGTGCAAGAACTCGACCAGCGCCTTTTGCTTCGGCGTCTGCAGCAGACTGTCGTCTTGGGGCGCGCGCAGCAGGTACCAATACTCCAACCAGTCAGGAGTAGCCTGTGCCCACGCCCGTCGCGAGAGCGCCTTGAGACGTTTGCCCACTTCTGGGTGCTGCCGCGCCAGGTACGCCAGGGGGACCACGCGTTCGGGGCCGATGGCGATCACTTTCTCACGGTTCAGTGTGATGTGGCTGTCACCACCAAGGGCGATAGAGAGCAGGTTGGCGGCCTGTACAGCCGTCTTGTATTGGCCCACGGTGGCGCCCTCCTCGCTGACCGTCACCTGTCCATTCTTGATAAGGGCAATGTCGGTCGTCGTGCCGCCCACGTCGACGATCAGCGCGTCGTCCAATTCCGACAGGAAATAGCCCCCGATGGCGCTCGCAGCCGGTCCGGAGTGAATCGTCTCGACCGGGGTGTGAGCGGCGAACTCGTCGCTCATCAGTGTGCCATCGCCCCGCACGACCATGAGCGGCGCGTCGATCTGACGACGCTCCATGGCGCGGCGAACGGCGATGATGAAATCCTGCAGCACGGCCAGCAGCGAAGCGTTGAGGGCCGCCGTCGTGGCTCGCTCCACCGAGCCCAGCTTCGTCGAAAGCTGGTGACCTAGCACAATGGGTAGGTCACAGATGCTGAAGACAGCTCGATACACGCGGTTTTCGTGCTCTGGGTTGAGGGGGCTGAAGTAGCTGGAGACGGCGATGGCGTCTACCTGCCCCTTGATCTGGTTGACCTTGGCCAGGATAGCCGGCAGATCCAGTTCGTCCTTTTCTCGGCCGTACAGGTCGTGGCCCCCGGCGAAGTAGTAGAAGTGAGGCGTAGAGAAGCGTCCCTCCATTTTGAAAGACGCAATCAGATCTGGGTCGTAGCCGATCAACAACAGCGCGACGCGTTTGCCTTTGCCCTCGGCGATGGCGTTAGTGGCCAGTGTAGTCGAGATCGACACCATCTTGATGGCCGATGGGTCCTCGATCTGGATGCGGTCGATGACGCGTTCGATGCCGATGCTGAAGTCGCGCTTGGTGGTCAGGCTTTTGTGAGTGGCCAGTACCCGGCGCGCGTGGTATTCGAGCAACACGCCATCGGTGTAGGTACCGCCAGTGTCGATACCCAGCACCAGGATGCGTGGGGAGTCGTTTTCTGTGTCCAATGCATTACCTCGCCAGAACCCGTACTGGCCCCTCTCCCAGTGTGGGAGAGGGGCCAAAGTCAGTCAATTTGATGGCTGGACCTACACAAACATCTGTAGGTCCAGCTCTTCGTCCTTGTGGCGCTCGTCGGCCAGCTCACAGACGCGGTGTAGCTCCTTGTACATCGCTTCGTCGAGGAGCGGCTCGGTCTCGGTTTCGAGGATCTCGATCACGCGCTCGTGCACGCGTTCGCGGTGGGTCTTGCTGCCGGCCTGCTCCCAGTTCTCCCAGTTCAAGCGATCTATCAGCTTGGGCCGCCAGATCTCGCTCTTGAAGCGCTCGTAGGTGTGATCGTGCTCCAGGTAGTGCCCGCCGGGGCCGACATCTTCCATCACGTCGAGCGCCTTGGTCTCGTCGGTGACGGGGATGCCGCGCAGGATGCGCTTGACCATGTCGATGATCTCATCCGAGGCGGCCATCATCTCCATGGAGCTGGTCAGGCCCTGTTCGAGATAGCCAACGTCGTGGATCATATTGCCGCCGACAAGGCCGGCGGTGGCGATATTGATGGCGGCCTCCATGGCTGCCTGTTCGTCAAACATCTTGGCATCGGAGCAGCCCGCCGTCTCGTACTCGGGCACCTCCAGCCACTTGGTGATCTGGGTGTAGGCTGCGCTGAGCAGCGCCATCTCGGGCGAGCCGTAGCAGTAGACCGTGGTCGCCATGTCCATGTTCGACATCAGGCCGCCAATGATGAGCGATGCCCCCGGTTTGCGTATCTGGCTGAGGACGATGCCGAACAGGCTCTCGGTAAGAGCCTGCACGGCCGTGCCTGCCAGTGTACAGGGACTCGTCGCGCCGGCCAGGGGGCACGGCGTGTAGACGAAGGGGATGTCGTTGTCGGCGGCGAAGAGCAGCTTCTGCACCACCTCTTGCGAGTGGCTCAACGGCGACACCGGCTCGATGTACAAGGAGAAGATAGGCCCTTTCTTCCACTCCTCCTTGCCCCCCACCCGGATGTAGGCCATCTCGAGCTGATCGCGGACGCCCTCCAGATCGACGGCGGTGATGTTGATGGGTTTGTTGGTCCCTTCGAGCATGGCCAGGTACTGCCAGCGGTCGTAGGTCCCCACGGCCGTGTCCTGCACGATACCCAGCGACATGTGGAAGTCGATATTGGGCAGCGCCTGGGCCAGGCGGGCGAAGTTCTTAACGTCCTCGTACGTGGCGCGCCGGCGCTTGCCGGTGTACGGGTCGATGGTGAAGGGCGTGTCGGAGCCTGAGCCGTAGTAGATCTGATTCTTGTACAGCTCCATGCGGTGCTTGCGATCGGGGCCGATCACGACCACTTTCTTAGGTAAGGTAGCCCGGGCCTTGTCCACCATCCACGGTGGCATCTTGACCAGGGCGCTGTCGTCCGTCTTGTCCTCCACGATGGCGCCGCCGGAGTAGGCAACCTCGACGCCTTCCATATCGTACACCCGAACGCCCGTTTCATACAGCACGCTGAGGGCCGAGTAGTAGATGGCTTCGATCTCCTCCTGGGTCAGCACCTCAAACGTGGGCGTGGCATTCACTTGATAGTTGGTCTTTCTTACCTGCATGATCTAATCTCCTATTCTGGCGAATGGCCGGTCCAAATCCTAGGCGGCACCAACGAGCTGCTTGGCCAGGTCAACCCCGGCTGGCGCGTTGGAGCCGTACCCGTCGGCGCTGATGCGTTCCGCGAAAGCAGCATCGACCGGCGCGCCGCCGACCATAACCTTGACCTGATCGCGCAGGCCGGCCTCCTCGATGGCCTTGATGGTTTGACCCATAGCGCGCATCGTGGTCGTCAGCAACGCGGACATGCCCACGATGTTGGGCTGGTGTTCCTTGATCGCCTCGATAAACTTCTCTGGCTCAATGTTGAAACCCAGGTCGATCACCTCAAAGCCAGCGCCCTCGCACATCATGCCGACCAGGTTCTTGCCGATGTCGTGCAGGTCGCCCTTGACGGTGCCTATCAGGATCTTGCCAATCAGCTTGGCGCCGCTGGCGACCAGTTCTGGGCGCAGGATCTGCAGCCCGGCCTGCATCGCGTCGGCCGACATCAACACCTCAGGCACGAACATGTCGCCGCGCTTGAAACGGACGCCCACTTCGTTCATCCCCACAACCATCCCGTTGTCCAGGATATCCTTGGGTGCCAATTCCTGATCCAACGCTTTCTGCACCAGCTTGCTGGTCTTCTCGGTATCTCCCTCTAAAATGGCAGTTGACAGTCGTTCTAAAAGTCTGCTCATCGTTTTCTCTCCTCAGTTTACCTATTTCGACAACTCGGATCGGATTGTTCAGTCGGCATGCGGTCGATTCTGCCACTCGTCCGTCTTGACACGGTCCTCGGCCTCCTCCAGCGCCTCCCGGATGACCTTCTCTGTCTCGGGCTTGATGGAAGACGGCTGATGGCTGGCCAGGATGTCGTGCACACGGGCGATGGTCCGATCCTTCATCGTCGTCTGGCCCATCATCTCCCATTCCTCGAAGTTGCGCCGATCGCAAAGTTTGGGATACCAGAACTCGTTCTTGTAGTAGCGACGTGTGTGCTCCTCGCGCAGGTAGTGGCCGTTGGGACCCACGTTGTGGATCACGTCCACCGCCAGCGTGTCCTCGTTGACCTCAATGCCGCGGGTGATGCGTCGTGAGTAGGCGATGGCTTCGTCCATAGCGGCCAACTGGAAGACAGAACCGGTCATGGCGCTCTCCGTGTATCCCACGTCGTGGCACAGGTCGCCGCCCGTCAGGGCGGAGAAGTACACGGACAAAGAACCCTCGATCATCGCCTGTTCGTCGAACGTCTTGGAGTCGGTGCAGCCGCCCGTCTGCCACAGGGGAAGACCGACGTAATGGGCCAGCTCGGTGAGTCCAGCCATCATCAGCGGCAGCTCCGGCGCGCCGTAGGCCAGGATCATCGAGTTCATGTCCATCACCGAGAACACCCCGCCCATGATGAACGGCAGACCGGGCTGGATCGCCTGGGCAATCGTCAGGCCCATCCACGACTCAGCCGCGCCCTGGGTGATGATGCCAGCAGCCGTCACCGGCGCAGTGCCGCCGGCGATGGGGCAGGGGGTGAATACCAACGGGATGCGATTCCGGGCGGCGAAGACCAGCTTGTCCAGCGCCTCAAAGGTGCTGACCAGCGGCGACAGTGGCTCGCAGTAGTGGACGTAGTTGGGGCGCTTCTCAAACGCCTCCTGGCCACCGGCTTCGGTGATGGCGATCTTGTGGATGCCGGCCGAATCCCACTTGTCGTACGACCAGGCCACGATGGGCTTGCTGGTGTTGGGGAACATACCGGCGAACTCATAGAGCGCACCCAGGTCGTGGTGCACGTCGCCCACGGTACCCAACGATTCGCAGAAGTCGATGTTGGGCAGCGCGTCGACCACCTTGGCCACGAGGGGTACGTCGCTCTTGACATAGGGCCGTCGTTCCATCGTCTCTACGTCGATGAAATTGGGGCAGGTAGGGCCAGGGCCGAAGTGCGCCCGACCGGGGCCGATGTGGATGTTATGTTTGGGGTTGCCGTCACGGGCGAACAGTGTGAAGCTACGCGGCGCCATCTCCAGTGAGCGTTTCACCAGGTATGAGGGAAGGCGCACCTGCTTGCCGTCCACCCAGGCTCCCGCCTTCTTGAGAATCTCGCGCGATTCCTCGTGGTGGACCTCAAGACCGGTGTACTCGAGCACGTGGAGCACGCCCTCGAACAACTCCTGCAGCTGGTCCTGGGTGAACATACGAAAGTTCACGCCTGAATTGACTACGTAATTCGTCCTCATTTAGAACATCTCCTTTGCTTGCTAAAACTTTGCAGGACAGGCTCGGTAGGCAAGCAACGAATGGCATCTGTCCTGCGGGCGAGGCGCTAGGCTGCCCCGACAAATTGCTTGGCCAAATCGGCGGCCGAAGCAGCGTTCGAGGCGTACCCGTCGGCCGATCTGGTCGGCGAACGCCTGGGTCACCGGCGCGCCACCGATCATGACCTTCACCCTGTCGCGCAGACCGGCCTCCTCCAGCGCCTTGATGGTACCTTCCATTGTGCGCATCGTCGTCGTCAGCAGCGCGGACATGCCCACGATATCGGGCTCGAAACCCTTGATCGCCTTGAGGAAGCCTTCGGGATCGATGTCCCTGCCGATGTCCTTGACCTCGAATCCTGCTCCCTCGCACATCATGCCAACCAGGTTCTTGCCGATGTCGTGCAAGTCGCCCTTCACTGTGCCCAAGAGCACTTTGCCGACCATCTTCGCGCCAGCATCAGCCAGCAAGGGCTTGAGGATGTCCATAGAGTTCTGCATGGTCTTGGCGGAGCGCAGCACCTCGGGCACGAACATGTTGCCGGCCTTGAACTCGACGCCGACGTAGTCCATGCCGACCATCAGTCCGTTGTCCAGGATTTCCTGGGCGCTCAGGTCCTCGTCCAGCGCGTCCTCGGTGAGATCTGCGATCTCGTCCAGGTCACCCTCAATGACAGCGGTAGAGATTTGCTCCAATATTTTGCTCATTTTTGATTTACCTCCTTGATTTTACGAACTTCTCGATGCTTATGTGATGTCTAGCTCTGGGAACGGCATGGGCTGATTCACGCGTCATACACGTCCTCCGTCCTGTATCTGACGCTCGTCCACTAGACCTCGCGGACGTCGAGAATCTCGACGGCCAAAGGCTCGACCACCTCAACCAACTCATCCCTGGAGATCTCGGATACCTTGAGCACGCAGCCCCAGTTGGACGGATCCTCACCCAGGAACACGTTCAGGGCCACGATAAGGCCGCCCCGCTCCGTAATCGCGGAGCTGATCTGGGCCAGTGAGCCCTTGAAATAGGGGGCCAGCAGCGTCATGCGCACGCCCTTTTCCCGCGCGCCAAACACTTCGAGGAATACCTTGAACAGATCGGACTCGGTGATGATGCCCACGACCATGTCGTCACGCACAACCGGCAGACCGCCGACCTTGTTGTCGGCCATGATGCGGGCCGCCTCTTCGATAGGGCAATCTTCACAGATGGTGACCACGTCCTTGGTCATCACATCCTTCACTTTGACCTGGGAGAGCAGGTAGGTGACCTCCCACACGTTCAAAGACGTGACCGAAGATGGCGAGGCGTGGAGCAGATCTGAGCGGGCGACGATGCCGACCAACTTGCCGTTCTTGTCGACCACGGGGAAGCGACGCACCTTTTCTCGCCGCATCCATTCCAGCGCTTCCGCGATCGGGATGTCGGGGGGGGTGGTGATCGGATTCGGTGTCATTCTCTTGCCAACTAACATTTTCTTTCTCCTTTCTTAACGGGCAGGTTTTGTAGCGGCTGCTTGCATCGGGTCAGCAGGTAGAGCGGCAGTAGGTCAAAGACTTTGTCATTGGTGTTGGTGTTGGATGATTCTTTGGCCGGGCCACTGGATTGCGACGTGCTTGTCTCTTCTACGTCAGGAAGTGTGTTCTTCGACGAATGTCCGAAGCTGGCGGGCCACCGTCTCGTCCAGCAACGGATCCTCGTGTTCCTCCACCAATTTCCGCCAACGCTCATGCGCGCGGTCCACCGCCCGCTGCCGACCACCTTCCATCCACGCGTCTAGTCCGCTCCGGTCGACGAGTGTTGGCTGCCAGAATTCGGTGCGGCAACGCTGTAACGTGTGCGTCTCCATCAAGTAGTTGCCACCTGACCCCACGTTGGCAATGACGTCGTAAGCCAGTGTCTCGGGTGTAACCTCGATGCCGCGCTGGAAGTGACGCAGCATACCGCACATCTCATCGTCCAGCACGAACTTCTCGTAGGAGAAGACAAGATAGGCGTTGAGGATACCCGCCGCGTGGAGCACAAAGTCGACGCCGCTGTTGACCGTGGTCAACAGGCCGAACATGGACTCGAATCCAGCCTGGGCGTCCGGGAAGCTGGCATCGGCCAGCGAGCCGCCGCTGCGAGAGGGCAGCCCGTAGTACCGGGCGAGCTGTGCATGCGCGGCGATCATCAGCGACAGTTCCGGACTGCCGATGGCCAACGCGCCAGACTTCATGTCGATGTTGGTCGATGTAGAGCCGAAGACGACCGGCGTGCCCGGACTGACCATCTGGGTCAGCGCGATGCCGGCCAACAGCTCTGCAGTTTGCAGGGCCAACGTGCCGGCCAACGTGACCGGTCCGGTGGAGCCACACATCGCCAACGCGGCGATGATGACTGGCTGGCGTCGCCTGGCGTACTCCATCAGAGCAGCCAACATCTCGTCGCTGTAGCCCAGCGGAGTGAGGCTGTTGATCAGGCTGATGGTGACAGCATTCTCCTTCACCGTGTCCTCGCCAAGCAGTATGGCGGCCATCTCCATTGTGTGGCGCGCACCGACCGCTCCCGCTGCGCTGCCGATGAACGCTTTGTCCGAGTGCACCATGTGCGCGTGCAGCATTGCCAGATGCGGTGCCGGAACACCTTCCGGTTCGACGATCAGGTGACCACTCATATCCTGGTTGGGCAGCGCGTGGGCTAATTTCACCAGGTTGTGGTAGTCCTCCATCGTGGGCGCGCGCTTGCCGACTTCGTAGTCCACGAGGAACGGCGCGCCGTAGCCCGGCGCAAAGACCGGCTTGCCATCGCCGACGGTCACGTTCCTGTCGGAGTTTCGGGCCAGGATGGTGAACTGCTTCGGAACCGACTCCAATGCGTCCATCATCTGTTTCTCTTCGAGGTAGACAGTGTGGCCGTCGGTCTTGACGCCATGTTCCTTGAACACAGCGATCACGTCGTCGTCCGGAAACCTGACGCCGACGTTGGCCATAATCTTCATGCTTGTGTTGTGGATTTGTTCTATGTCATCGGGCGAGAGGACCTCATCCCGATTCCGAGTAAGTTTCATCGTACGCTCCTCTTCGAGGTATCTACGTCAGGCTACATGGTCCTCGACAAACTCCTGCAATTGGCGCCTTGTCGTCTCATCCAGAGGCGGATCCTGGTGCTGTGCCAGCAGCTTCTGCCAGCGCGTTCTAGCGCGGATCGCTTCATTTGGTGTCCCGGCTGCTATCCACTTCTCCATGCCCACACGATCGCCGATCGTCGGTTGCCAGAACTCGCCGCGGCACCGTTCGAGGGTGTGCGATTCCATCAAGTAGTTGCCACCTGGCCCCACCTCGGCGATCACATCGTAGGCCAAGGTTTCGGGTGTAACAGGTATCCCGCGTCCGAAGCGGCGCACCATGCCACACATCTCGTCGTCTAGCACGAACTTCTCATAGGAGAATGCTAGGAAAGAGCTGAGGATACCGGCGGCGTGAAGTACAAAGTCCACACCGCTGATGACCGCTACCAACAGGTTCTGCATGGACTCGAAACCGGCCCGGGCATCCGGGGTGTGGGAATCGGTCAATGCGCCGCCGCCACGCGACGGGAGCCCATAGTAGCGCGCGATTTGAGTGACTGCGGTGACCACCAGCGCGTTTTCTGGGCTGCCAATGGCCAGCGCGCCCGTTTTCATGTCTGTGTTGGTTGAAGTGGAGCCGTAGATGACCGGTGTGCCGGGACTGATCAGTTGGGATAGGGTGATGCCAGCCAGGAGTTCTGCATTTTGCATCGCTAACACACCAGCCAGCGTGATTGGAGCGGTAGAGCCGGCCATAGCGGCCGCAGCAATGAGGACCGGCTGCCGCCAGCGGGCGTACTCTATCAGCGCCCCGCACATCTCGCGGCTGTAGCTCAGCGGGCTGAGACTGCTGATCACACCAATGGTCACCGGGCGGTGGCTCACGTTCTCATCGAACAGGATAGACGCCATCTCCATCGTGTGACGCGCCCCGACGGTCCCCGATACGCTGCCGATGAATGGCTTGTCCGAGTGGGTCATATTCGCGTGCAACATGTGGAGGTAGGCTATTTGGGCCGGAACATCCCCTGGCTCGACCATCAGGTATCCGATCAGATCCTGATTGGGCAGTGCGTGGGCCAACCGGACCAGATTGTGATAGTCTTCCATGGTTGGCACACGCTTGCCCACACGGACATTGGGCGTGCGTCCGTCGTAGTCCATCAGAAACGGGGCGCCATAGGCGGGCGCAAAGACGATGTGCCCGTCACCAACGGTCACGTTCCGCTCGGGGTTGCGGGCGTGGAAGGTGAACTGCCTGGGAGCCGCGCCCACAGCTTCCATCACTTGCTTCTCACTGAGATAGACCGTGCTGCCGTCGGTCTTGACCCCATGCTGTTTGAAGACGGAGATTGCTTCGGCTTCATGGAACTGGACGCCGACGCTGTTCAGCAGCTTCATGCTGGTGTTATGGATTTCTTCGATGCCAGTGGGTGAGAGAAACTCACTCCAATTGCGCAGCATAATATTTCTCCTTATGCAGCAACCACGAAACGTGCATCATCCCGCGCCCCCTAGTGACGCCCCCGCAGGAAGCTGTCGCCCTCGACGACGATACCCTCCTCGTAGCGGCTGAAGCGCAGCGGGTTGTCCTGAGGATCCATCGACCCGGCGACCAGATCGGACACCCATTTGCCGGACCCGGCGGAAAGCATCACCCCGGCCCAGTATCCGCAGTTGAGGTAGAACCCAGGCGCCTCGGCCACCGGACCGATGAGCGGCTGATTGTCGGGCGTGTAGACGTACTGCCCGGCGCTGGGGTGAACGTCGGCCTTCTTGAGACCCATGGCCACGTCCTCCCAGAAGGGGCAGACTTGAATCAGTTTCTCGAGCACGATTGCAGCCCGATACCGATCAGTCGGCAGATCTTCGGCCGGCTCGCTGACCGGCTCATCGGGGTTCACCCACGCGATGTACGCACCACCCACCTCGGGCCGCCAGTAGGTATCACGGACCACGTCCATAACCAACGGTGCATCCTGGGGGATCTGTGGCTTCTGAGATATGAAGGCCTTCTGGCGGCGCACCGGCTCCAGCGGCAGGTCGAGCCCGGCCATGCGGCCGACCACGCCGGCAAAGGGCCCCGCAGCGTTGACGACCACACGGGTGGCGACGGTACCGCGATCGGTCTCCACGCCGCATATGCCCTGGACGTCCTGCAACACGTCCGTCGCCTTGGTGCGCAGCATGAAGCGGGCATCGCTCCCCTTGGCGAAGCCCTGGGTCGTCTCGTGACACGAGAACCAGCCATCGCGCTGGCGGAAGGTCGCCGCCACGATGCTCTCCGAAAGGAAGGGGAAACGGTCCCGCGCCTCCTCGCCGGTGAGGAACTCGGAGTCGGTCACCCCCAGGCTGTGGTGCTTGTCCACAGCGGCTTTGACCGGTTCTACCAGGTCGGGGTCGTCGGCGATGAACAAGTACCCCTGGTGGCGGATGGCGATGTCGTAGCCAGGGATGCCGACCACGTCGGCGAAGTTCTCGAACATCTCAACGCTGGGCTGGGCCAGCGCCGACATCGCCGGCTCAGTGAACTGAAGGCGGAAGCTCTCGATGGACTCGGCCGTCGTCAGCGTGGACAGGCCGTCCCGCATCTCGACCAGCACCGTGTCCAGCCCGGCGCGCGAGAGCCAGAAGGCGGTGGCCACGCCGACGATGCCGCCGCCGATGACGACGGCGTCGGCCGTCTGAGGAAACGTCTCCGCGTTGGGGATGAATACCTTACCCATACACTCTCCCTACCACCTCGGAGGGCGCGGTCTCCGCGCCCCTACGCATCCTTCGAGCGGGCCAATCGTATCTTGCCGGACAGCCATTCGTACAACCCAGATAGTCCGCTGGGATAGAAGATCATCACCACGATCATAAGCACGCCGTAGATCACTAGATGCAGACCCGGCAAATCCGTCAGGTTGGACCGGAGGAACTCAATGAAGAAGACAAAGGGGAAGGCGACGAACATGCCTCCCCACATGCTCCCCCGACCGCCGATGTAGGCCAGCGCCAGCACCTCGACGGTCTTAGAGGTATGCATAAGGGTCTGGGGCGTCAAGGATCCAAAGTAGTGGGCATAGAAGCCACCCAGCCAGCCAGCGAAGAACGCGGACAGGGCGAAGTTAAACACGCGGTACTTGGTGGGGTTGATGCCTGAGGCCCGCGCCGCTTCGATGTTCTGCCCAATGGCCTTGAAGGCCAACCCAAAGTTGGATCGCGTCACCAACCGCAGGGCAATATAGACCACCAGCATCATCCCCAGGATGACGTAGTAATAGGGAAGGTTGGAGGTGGTGTCCAGCAGACTGGGCGGGTTCATACCGAGCGGCCCACGGGTCAGATCAGTCATGTTACGCACCAACCCCATCAGCGCGATACCCACAAACCAGGCCATCACGGCGGCGAAGATGCCGCGCAGACGTAGCGTCAACCACCCCAGGCCAAGCCCGACCACGCCGGCCAAGACCGCGCCGGCCCAGATGCCGATCCAGGGGGATATCCCCGGCTGAACCATCAAGACCGGCGACGTGTTCGCCAGGATGGCCGAGGTGTAGGCGCCCAGCCCCAGGAGGGCGGCGAAGCCAAAGTTCACCACGTTGATATAACCGGATGTGAAGTCGAAGGCGGCGGCCTGAGCGGCGAGAAACGCGCCCATGATGAGCCAGCGGATCATATGCTCTTGGTTGAAAGGCGGGACCAAGGGCAGGATAGCTACGACCACCAGCAGGATAAGGCCCAAGGGGGAGAAACCAATCTTCCCCAATCCGGCTTTGACCGCTCCCCAGGCTCCAGCGCGGACAACGCCATTCCGATGGCGCATCGTGCGTCCGTTGTTCTTTTGCTCTATATTCATTTTCAATCTCCTCAACGAGTGCTACTGCTCCTGGACACCTTTGACCTCGGAGCCAAAGATGCCAGAGGGTACGATGAGCAGCACGATGATCATGACGGCGGTCGGGATCACATCCTCCCAGGCGATGCCCACGAACTGCTGCGTCGCCGTCTGGAGCACGGCCACGATAAAGCCACCGACGATGGCGCCGACCACGTTCCCTAGCCCCGCCATCATGACCACGTACCAGGCGAAGTAGAGCGGCTTTAACCCCACCGTGGGATAGGCCTGGAACATGAAGAGCAGACTTGCTCCCGAGAGCGCAGCCATCGCGGTAGCCAGAGCGAAGGTCAGGGGATAGATGAAGTTGAGGTTGATGCCCATCATCTGGGCGCCAGTCTCATCCTGGGAGACCGCCCGGATCGCCCGCCCCGTGCGCGTCCGACGAAGGAAGAACCACAGGGCGCCGATGGACGCGATGGCGATGAAGAAAGCCACAATCCGGTCGACGGCCACGCGCACGCCCAGGAACTGCAACGGGGGTATATCCCAGTAGCGCGGGATGCCGCGGAAGTTAGGCCCCAGGACCAAAGTGGTTCCGTTGGTCAGGACGAACGAGATACCCACCGTCAGGAGGAAGGCGTTCATCACCCACTCCCCCGCCTTACTCCTCACCCTGAGCGGATAGAACAGCAGCCTTTCGAGGATCACACCCAAAATCAGACCGGCCACGCCGGCCGCCAACACGGCAAGAAAGGGCGCGACAGATGCCAGGAACACATTGGGGCTGTCCTGCAATGATTGGTTTATCGGATTAAACACAAAGTAGGCGACGTAGGCGCCGACCATAAACGATTCACCGTGGGCGAAGTGGGGGACGTTCATCACGCCAAAAACCAACGCCAGCCCCACCGCCAGCAGCGCCCACATGCCGCCGGTCACGATGCTGTTGAAGACCTGAGATGGACCGGCCGCCACGCCGAGCACCACAGCCAGCACCACAGTACTGGCAACCACAATCGAAGCGGCCAGGTTATCCGTGATCTTTTCCACAATTGAACGGCTCGTCTTCCCTTCCATAGCTCCCTCCCTCTATTTTGGCAGCATTAGCCTGTATGGGATCAGGTCTCCCGACCGACATCCCTCCTTTTGCACCGCAGCAGTGGATGCAGACATCCGTTTTCTTAGAATTGAGCGGATGCAGACATCCGCCTTCTTAGGATTGATCTGTCGATTCGGAGGGCGCGGGCATTGCGGACATTGTTCGTGCGTCCGTGGAGACCCCGCCCCTACACGGTGTCAGCACACAGAGAACGTTATTCCCTGTTGAGAGCCAATCGTGCAGAGGCTCCTCTGGAAATTTCGGTACATGCTACGCAGAGCCTACACAGCAACAAGGCTCAGATACCCAAGTAGGCTTTCCTGACATGATCGTTCTGCATGAGCTCACCACTGGGGCCTTCCATCGCAATCCGGCCGTGCTCCAGGACGTAGGCCCTGTCCGTGATCTCCAACGTGGCGTTGACGCGCTGCTCTACGAGTAGGATGGTGACACCCGCTTCCTGCAACGTCTGCAACGAGCTGAACACGTCGGTGACCAGGTGAGGGGCCAGGCCCAGCGAGGGTTCGTCCACCAACAGGAGCTCAGGGTTCGACATCATACCACGGGCAATGGCCAGCATCTTACGCTCACCACCGCTCATTGTACCGGCCAGCTGGCTCTCCCGCTCCTTCAACCTGGGGAAGAGCTCGTAGACGAAATTCAACGTCTCCAACTGTTTCTCCCGCTCCCGGACGATATATGCCCCCATTAGCAGATTCTCTCGCACGGACATATCAACGAACAGATTGAGATCCTCCGAGATGTAGCTGATGCCCCTCCGGGTGGTCTGATGGGCCGGCACATGGTTCATCGATTGATCTTTGAACAATACGTCACCGCCGGTGGGGGTCAGCAGTCCGGCGATGGTCCTCAACGTCGTCGTCTTGCCAGCGCCGTTGGGTCCCACCAGTCCCACGAACTCCCCCTCATCAATGTAGAGGGAGACACCCCACAGGATCTGGAGAAAGCCATAGCTGGCGTCGAGATTCTTTAGCTGAAGCAACGGACCCTCCTCCTTTATGGGCGCGGGGACCGCGCCCCTACGTAGCGATCGATCCGACGTCCCGACCGCTATCTCTCGGGCCTAGTGTCCTTCTCCCAGATAGGCCTTGATGACCCGCGGATTGTTCAAGACCTCGTCCGGCGTGCCCTCGGCGATCTTAGACCCATACTCGATGACCATAACGCGATCGCATATCCCCTGGATGACGCGCATAATGTGCTCTACGACGATGATGGTGATCCCTCGATCCCTGATCGCGCGGATGATGTCCATCATGTCATCAAGCTCACCGGGGGTCAGACCCGCCGCCAGCTCATCTAGCAGCAAGAGCCTGGGCCCACAGGCCAACGCGCGGGCCAAGTCAAGTCGCTTGAGCTGCACCGCGTTCAACTGCTGGGCGGGTGTGCTCGGATCCATGGGGAACTCGACGAACTCGAGAGCATCCATCGCTCGCTGCTCCGCCGGCTTGTCTCCGCCAACACTCGCGCCGAACACCGCGCCGACCATCACGTTTTCCAGCACGGTCAGCTTGGGGAAGGGCAGAGGAATCTGGAACGTCCTCGACATGCCCCTCTTGCACATGACGTCGGCAGAATGTCCCGTCGTCTCCTGGCCCAGGAAGTAGACTTCCCCGGCGCTAGGCGGATAGGACCCGGCGACGCAGTTCAGGAACGTGGTCTTACCGGCGCCGTTGGGCCCGATCAACCCAAAGATCTGGCCCTCCTTCACGTCCATAGACACGCGGTTGACCGCCGTCAGGCCGCCAAAGTTCTTGATCACCGTTTCCGTATGAAGAACCGTATCTTGAGATGCCATCTACGATTACCTCCCTCGTAGGCGCGCACAAGCGCAAGAAGGGGTGGCGGGAGGCGGCACGTAATCTCCAGCCACGCCCGCCACCCCTTGGTTGTTAGTCTACCCGATCGGGTAACGAAAGACTACTTGGGTTGTAGTTCCTGCACAGCCCACTCGGGCGGGTAGACGACCTTGCCCTCGCCGTCGAAGTACTGGAGGACGGGGAAGATGTAGTAGCCCTTGCCCACGGTGGGATCGGGCTTCTCCTCCGGCGTCGTCTTGTATTCCTGCATCACGATGCCGTCGGTGAACGTCCAATCACCAGTCCAGACGTTGTCCTTGACGAAGTTGTAGATGACGTCGCTGCTCAGCTCGCCGTACTCTTCGTAGGCGTCCTGAGCGACAGCGAGGAAGAACTTGGTGCCGTCATAGGACAGACCGCCGGACGACGGGCTGGGCGCGATGCCCCAGCGCTCTTCGAACTGCTCGGCGTATTCCTTGCCCTCCTCGGTAGCCCAACCAGGGATCTGGTCGAGGACGTAGTTAGATGCCGATCCGGTCAGGTCATACCACTCGCCCACCCAACCGAGGCCGTCGGCGATGATCAAGCTCTCCAGCCCCACCTCGTCCGCCTGCTTGATGAAGGCGGAGAAAGAGGGCGCGGCCGTGCTGGTGCCGGCGATGACGGCCGGATTCAGATCCACCAGCTTGTTGAGCAGCGGGTAGAACTCAGTCTGGTCGATGGCGAAGTACTCCTCGGCCACCGTCTCCCAGCCGACTGCC
>Ga0180432_10002772_pt1 | contig 25927 bp, 26 predicted proteins | sample SS_ome_10_FD_132414 | JGI IMG/M metagenome (GOLD analysis project Ga0180432, IMG submission 132414) | Hypersaline lake sediment archaeal communities from the Salton Sea, California, USA - SS_1_MS_2 metaG | ecosystem: Environmental > Aquatic > Non-marine Saline and Alkaline > Hypersaline >... | reverse complement strand
CCCCTCCGAACGCCTCCCGAACGTAATTGAGGGCGATCCCGCATGCAATGATACCGATCGTCTCGTCCGAGCCTTCGTGCAGCGCGTTGAACGGGCTCTCCTCGCTTGCAGCGAGGAAGTCCGGTTGACGGGCGATCAGGTCGTCGTAGCTCCCGCGGGCGATCGCCGGTAGCAGGATGTAGCGTTTCGGGTCCGGAGGGAGGGAGAACTCATTCGGGGATCTCCTGTCGCCGGTCTCGATGGTGGCCCTGGAGTGTGCGAGCCGGGTGGTCAACCGGATCATTACGGGGACGCGGCTCCGTTCGGAGAGGCCGAACGCGTACGCGGGAGCGGCATACGCCTCCTGCTGGTCGCTGGGCTCGATACACGGAATGAGGGCGATTTCCAAGTAGAGCCTGGAGTCCTGCTCGTTTTGGGACGAGTGCATCGACGGGTCGTCAGCGACGTTGATGATCAAGCCGCCGTTTGCGCCGGCGATTGCCGCGTTGACGAACGGATCGGCGGCGACGTTCAGCCCGACGTGCTTCATGCTCGCCATCGCCCGGCGTCCCGCGTAGCTCGCCCCCAAAGCCGCCTCCAGAGCCGTCTTCTCGTTGGCGGTCCAGCGGCAGTGGATTCTCCCGCCTTGCGACTCGGGGGAGCGGATCGCGTAGTCGGTGATCTCGGTCGAGGGGGTCCCGGGGTAGGCGTACGCGGCTGAGAGGCCGGCGTCGATCGCCCCTTGCGAGAGGGCTTCGTCGCCCAACAGCAGGCGGGTGGGCATATCGTCCTCCTCCGACGTAAGAATGGGCGCTCCGTTCGCTGGGCGCCTCGGGAGAGGGTACGCACCTCGCAGAACGCCCGCAAGGGAAGGGCGATTCGGGCAATGATCGAGGCGTCGAGGGGGGGCTTCGAAGAGGGGCGGAACGCGAGATAATCTGCATCCTGTATGCAATCCCGCGTCTTGCTATCGCCCTGGGGCGTGGATATACTGCGCACGAGTTCCGTTCGATTCGCATCCAAGGGGGAGACTGATATGGGACAAGCGAGATGCATTTGCTTGGTGGGGCATTCCGGCTGCGGCAAGACGACGCTCGCCGCGGCTCTCATGGAGAAGGCGGGCGTGAAGAACCCGATCGAGCTCAGCGCGTCGCAGGAGGAGAAGGACCGCGGCTACACGATCGACATCGGATTCGGAACATTCGTCGCCAGAGGGACCCCCATCACGCTTCTCGATACCCCCGGCGGAGACGAATTCGTCGAAGAGATGTACAAGGCGGTCCCGGTCTCGGACTTGAGTCTCCTTGTGGTGAACGCCGAGAAGCCGGTCGAAGTTGTGACCGAGCGGGCCTGGGAGATCACGGGAGCGGTGAAGCGCCCGCTCGCGATCCTCGTCAATCAGATGGATCGGGAGAACGCGGACTTCGACGCGGCGCTCGATTCGTTGCGTGATCACTTCGAGGGGAAGCTCCTCCCGATTCAGGTCCCGATTCGCGAGGCCGGCGGGCTCGCAGGGATCGTGGACCTGATTGCAGGCAAGGCCATTCGCTTCGGGGACAAGTCCAAGGGCGAGATCCCGGGGGAGATCGCAGATGCGGTCGAGGAGGCTCGGGGCCAGTTGATCGAAGAAGTCTCGACCTTGAACGACGAACTGATGATGCGGTTCCTCGAGGACGAGGCGATCGGGGATGACGAGATCGCGAAGACGCTCGCCGAAGGGGTCGCGAACGGGGAGATCGTTCCGGTTCTCTGTGCTTCGGCGACGGAGAAGAAGGGGCTCGAGCCGCTGCTGGATCGCCTGGTCGGTCTGACGGCGGGACATGAGGGCGGCGGAAGCGGGCCGGCCCGAGCGATCGCGTTCAACCTCGCCACCGACCCCTACATTGGGCGGTTGACCTACGTGCGTGTGCTCGACGGGACCCTTCAGGAGGGGAAGTCGCTGGTGGTCGTCGGAACGGGTACGAAGGTCGAGATCCGTGACCTGTACACCCTTGAGGGGACGACGCAGAAGCGGGTTTCGCAGGCCGGCCCGGGCGCGGTCGTCGCGATCGGGAAGCTGGAGGATGTGGGCGTCGGGACGACGATCGCGGCGAGTCCAGAGGCCGTTGCGTTCGAGATGCCCGAGTTCCCGAAACCGGTCTTCTCCCGCGCAATCGTCCCGAAGAGCCAGGCCGATGTCGAGAAGATGAGTGAGGCGCTGAAGGACGTCGCGGGGAACAAGGTGACGATCGAGGTCGGCCGGGATCCGGTGACCAAGGAGATGATCGTACATGGGATGGGCGATATTCATCTCTCCTTGTTCATCGAGCGGTTGAAGAATCGGCACAACGTCTCACTCGAAACCCACGTCCCGCGCATTCCGTTCAAGGAGACGATCCGGAAGAAGGCAACCGCGCGATACCGGCACAAGAAGCAGTCGGGCGGGCGTGGGCAGTTCGGGGAGTGTGAGCTGCGCTTGGAGCCGTTCGACGGCGAGGGCGGGTACCAGTTCCTAGACGAGATCAAAGGGGCGTCGATTCCCGGGCAGTACATCCCGGGCGTCGAGAAGGGGGTTCTCGAGGCGATGGAGGAGGGGAACCTCGCCAAATACCCGGTGACGAACGTGTCGGTCGCCGTTTTCGACGGCGGCTACCATCCGGTCGACTCGTCCGAACTCGCCTTCAAGCTCGCCGCGCGTCAGGCGTTCCGCGATGCGTTCGACAGAGCGAATCCGTGTCTTCTCGAACCGGTAATGAAGGTCGATGTGCGAGTCCCTGAGGAGTACACCGGAGACATCATCAGCGACCTGAACGGCCGGCGCGGCAGGATTCTCGGAATGGACCCCGCGGGCAAGGTCACGATCGTCCGTGCCGAAGTCCCGCTTCTCGAGATGCAGAGCTACGCGCTCGATCTCAAGTCCCGGACGCAGGGGCGTGCGACGTTCCAGATGGGTTTCCTCAAGTACAGCCAGGTTCCGGGCAACCTGCAGGACAAGATCATCGCGCAGTCGCAATCCGAGGAATGAACGTTTCGCAGTACATGCAGCGGGGGGCCGTGACCGCTCTTCCGACAGCGTCGCTGGACGTCGTCCGGAAGGTGATGGAGGACCACGGCTTCGGGCTTCTTCTCGTTGCGGGTGAAGACGGGCGGCTGAGAGGGTTCGTGACGCGCGCCACGCTGAAGGGCGTTACCGATTGGGAGGCGCCCGTGGAGTCGCTCTGTCATCCGGCAAGGTTCGCGGTCTCTCCGGACGACACCCTCGAGAAGGCTGCGTTGATCCTGCTGGAGAACCGACTCGTCCTTCTCCCGGTCACGGCGGACGACGGACGACTCGTCGGGGTTCTGACCCAGACCGAGGTCTTGCGTGGACTCGCTCAAGGCCTCGGGATCGGCCTGGAAGGGATGAGGCTTCGCGTGAGGGTCCGGGCGGATTCGGATGACCTCTACCGCGTTCTGGAGGCCCTTCGGGGGCACGACGCACGTCTGGTCAGTCTCGCGGCGGGGTCGATGGACGGAGAGGATCGAGAGGCGATCCTTCGCGTCCAGGGTGTCGTGGATCGCGAGGGGCTTCGAAACGAGCTGGAAACGGCCCTTCGAGAGGTGCGCGAGGCCGAAGGCTGATGCGCAAGCTGACCGTCCAAACCCGGGTGACCGAAGAGCTGATTGACATCACTTCCCTCGTCGAGCGAGCGGCGGTGGAGGAAGGGGCGCGGGACGGGGTCTGTTTGGTCTTCTCGCCGCACACGACCGCCGGAATCACGATCAACGAGAGCGCCGATCCGGCGGTGGCGGAGGATCTCTGTGAGGCTTTGGGGCGTATCGTCCCGGAGAACGTCCGCTGGAAGCACCTCGAGGGGAACTCCCCGGCTCACTTGAAAGCGAGCCTCATCGGATCGAGCGTTCTCATCGGACTCGAAGAGGGGAAGCTGGCGCTGGGGACCTGGCAGGGGATCTTCTTCTGTGAGTTTGACGGACCGCGAACACGGCGGGTCTGGGTCGCGGTTTTTCGGTGATGGGGTCGAAGGATCCTCGTTCTTGATCGGTCCAGAAGGCGTTGTTACAATCCGATTCGGATCGAGCAAGCTGCCAGCGTAGCTCAATTTGGCAGAGCAACGGTTTTGTAAACCGTAGGTTGCCAGTTCGACTCTGGCCGCTGGCTCTCCGGTTTCGTTTCGGAGGGGTACCGAAGTGGCCAAACGGGGCGGACTGTAAATCCGTTGGCGGACGCCTACGGGGGTTCGAATCCCTCCCCCTCCAGTTGGAAGGGCACTGTGTTTGGGGTACACTCCGGCTTTAGCGGAGTTCGAAGCGCCCGTGTAGCTCAGGAGGTAGAGCACCCCCTTGGTAAGGGGGAGGTCGTCGGTTCGACTCCGATCGCGGGCTCAAGCTCGCGGCGGACGCTTTTCTATTGCGGAGATCAGATCACGTCGTCGCGGTAGTTGCGAAGGAGGTTGTAGGAGATGGCGAAAGAAGCGTTTGTGAGGGACAAGCCTCACCTGAACATTGGCACGATCGGCCACATCGACCACGGGAAGACGACGCTGACCTCGGCGATCACCAAGGTCCTGGCCACCCAGGGCAAGGCGGCCGCAATGGCCTTCGAGGACATCGACAACGCACCGGAAGAGAAGGCGCGCGGGATCACCATCAATGTCCGGCACGTCGAGTATCAGACGGAGACACGCCACTACGCGCACATCGACTGCCCGGGCCACGCAGACTACATCAAGAACATGATCACCGGTGCGGCGCAGATGGACGGCGCGATCCTGGTCGTTGCCGCCGATGACGGGCCGATGCCTCAAACGCGGGAGCACGTGCTGCTTGCGAAGCAGGTGAACGTCCCGGCGATGGTCGTCTTCATGAACAAGGTGGACATGGTCGACGATCCGGAGCTCATCGACTTGATCGAGATGGAGATCCGCGAGCTGCTCACCGAGTACGAGTTCCCGGGCGACGAGATTCCGATCATCCGCGGCTCGGCGCTGAAAGCGATGGAGCACGGGGACGAGGTCGGTCATCCGGACACGGAATGCGTCGTCGAGCTGATGAACGCGGTCGATGAGTACATCCCGCTTCCCGATCGTGAGGAGGACAAGCCGTTCTTGATGCCCGTCGAGGACATCTTCTCGATCAAGGGACGTGGAACGGTCGCCACCGGGCGTGTCGAGCGAGGCAAGATCACTCCGGGAATGGAGATCGAGCTGGTCGGCGTTCACGAAGACATCGTGAAGACGGTCGCGACGAGCCTCGAGATGTTCAACAAGACGCTCGACTACGCGATCGCCGGTGACAACGTCGGAATCCTACTGCGCGGGATCGACAAGGACGAGATCGAGCGGGGACAGGTGATTGCCGCACCGAAATCGATCACCCCGCACACGAAGTTCGAGGGCGAAATCTACGTTCTGACCAAGGACGAGGGAGGACGCCACAAACCGTTCTTCAGCGGTTACCGACCGCAGTTCTTCTTCCGGACGACCGACATCACCGGAACGATGATGCTCCCCGAGGGCGTCGAGATGGTCATGCCCGGTGATCACGTCAAGATCAACGGCGAGTTGATCCACCCGATCGCCATGGACGAAGGCCTGCGCTTCGCCGTCCGCGAGGGCGGGAAGACGATTGCGTCCGGCGTCGTCACGAAGATCCTCGAGTAGAGACAGGGAGGATGAACGGTGGCCAAGAAGACCGAAGCGGTCGTTCACGTCACCCTCGCGTGCAGCGAGTGCGGCCGACGCAACTACCACACGCGGAAGAACAAGAACAACACGCGTGAGAAGCTGGAGCTGAAGAAGTATTGCAAGTGGGATCGGAAGCACACGGCCCACAAGGAGGTCTAGCGACCGAAGCTAGACATCGATAGGCCCTTAGCTCAACTGGCAGAGCGTCCGACTCCAAATCGGAAGGCTGGGGGTTCGAGTCCTCCAGGGCCTGCAAGCAGGAAGACCGGTTCTCGAGGAGACGGAAGCGATGATCGAACGATTGACCAACTACCTCAAGGGCGTCCGCGCGGAGGTTTCGCGCGTCAGCTGGCCGACCCGAAACGAAGTGATCTCACTGACGGCGCTCATCCTCGTTCTCGTCGTCGTCGTAACGCTCTACATCTGGGGAGTGGACGGTGTTCTCGGGACCCTCTTGAAGCTCTTCGTGCGAACAGGATAGACGATTCTCCATGCGACTGAAGAAGTGGTATGCGATTCAAACCTACGCCGGCTCCGAGTTGAAGGTCAAAGAGGACCTCAACGAGCGGGTTCGTCGCCGTGACTGGGAGGACGCCCTCGAACGCTTCAACCTCGAGGACGAAGAGACGTTCTTCCTCGTTCCAGTGGAAGAGGTCATCACTTCGCGCAGTCGGAGAGGAAGCAGCGCCGAGTACCGGATTCCGTACGAGTACGATCTCGTCGCGAAGCCGAACGAGCGGGTCGCTCGCGGTGACGTCATCGCACGGAAGCCACCCCGCCACATGGAAGAAGATGCGGTGGTCGTGGATGTGGAGCCGCTCCAGCGAGTGATCGTCGAGATGACGAACCGGAACGAAGAGCTCTACCTCGTTCCGATGGACAAGCGGATTCGACGTGACATTCGCATCGGTGAGAGGATTCGCAACGGGGTTCCGCTGACCTCGGACAGCGACGAGCGATTCCTCGTCACCAATCGGGGGACGATCGTTCTGCGCGATCGAGTCCGAAGAGTCACCTTCGAGCTTCCTGACGGCAAGGAGAAGAAGCGGATTATCCCCGAGAAGGTGCTGGTTCGCGTCCGTAACGGACTCGAGCTGAAGCAGGGAGACTTGATCGAAGCGGAGGATCACGTCACCAGCCGAGCGTCCGGCCTTCTCAAGGTGAAAGAATACAAGGACAAGCGCGTCGTGACGATCCAACGGATCGAGAAGCGGCGCCTCTTCCCAGGGTACGTCTTCGGGCGCATGGGCCTTGAGGAAGAGGAGATGATGGAGCTGATCGACGGCATCAAAGGGGCGGTTCGCTACGTGGGATCCCGCTACAAGCCGATGCCGATCGAGGGTCCCGAAATGAAGCTGATCAAGCGCAAGGCGGGACTTCTGCCGATTCCGACGGCCGCGGCGGCTGCCTCGCCGGCGGCGTCGCATGAGCCGAAGATCGAGATCGACTTCACGGTCGGCGAAGTCGTCGAGATCGTCGAAGGGCCGTTCGCGGACTTCACCGGCGAGATCAAAGAGATCGACAAGGAGGCTGAAGAGGTCACCGTCATGGTGAAGATCTTCGGTCGTGAGACGCCGGTTCGCCTTGGCTTCGAGGGGATCGAAAAGCTGTAGAAACCTGGCCGAGAGGCCGGACAAGCAGGGGAGGAGGAACGCATGGCGAAGAATGTGATTGCGAAGATCAACCTGCACATTCCCGCAGGGCAAGCGACGCCCGCGCCTCCGGTTGGACCCGCTTTGGGTGAGCACAAGCTCAACATCATGGACTTCTGCAAGAAGTTCAACGATGCGACGAAGGGTGAGACCCCCGGGACGATCATTCCGGTCGTCATCTCGGTCTTCATGGGGGGGAACTACGATTTCGTCCTGAAGCAACCGCCGGCGGCGGAGCTGATCAAGATGGCGGCAGGTGTGCAGTCCGGTTCGCCTGAGCCGAACCGGATGAAGGTCGCCAGGATCACGCGAGAACAGGTACGGCGGATCGCCGAGCGGAAGATGCCAGATCTGAATACGTACAAGATCGAGTCCGCAATGCGGATCATCGAGGGAACCGCTCAGAACATGGGCGTCGAGGTGGTGGACGGATGAAGCGGAGCAGACGATATCAGGGTGTCGCGACGCTCGTCGATCCCAACTCGACGTACGGGATCGACGAGGCCGTCGAGAGATTGAAGAACTCGGCAACGGCGAGTTTCGACGAGACGGCCGAGATCTCCCTCATGCTCGGGATCCGGGCGAGCCAGGTGTCGGTCCGTGGAACCTGTAACCTGCCGCATGGGACGGGGAAGAGCGTCCGTGTGCTCGCCTTCGCCAAAGGAACGAGCATCGCCGAAGCTGAGGAGGCCGGTGCCGACTACGTCGGGGGAGAGGATCTCGCGAAGCGGATTCAAGAAGGGTGGTTCGATTTCGACAAGGTCGTCGCGACTCCGGACATGATGCCCGTCGTGGGGAAGCTCGGGAAAGTCCTCGGCCCCCGTGGGCTGATGCCGAGTCCGAAGACCGGGACCGTGACCAAAGACGTCGGCCAAGTGATCGGCGAGCTGAAGAAGGGGATGGTCGAGTATCGGACCGATCGGTTCGGCGTGATCCACACGGTCTTCGGCCGGGCCTCGTTCACGCCGGAGGCGCTGAAGGAGAATCTCCTCGCTGTGTTGACGAGCGTCGCCGAGCGGAAGCCGGACGAGGGGATCAAAGGGCGATTTATCAAGAAGGTGTCGATCGCATCGACGATGGGCCCGGGGATCACCCTCGATCCGAGCGAGGTCAACGCGGCCGTCGAGGCGGTGAGCTGACGAGATGCCAACACAGACGAAGGTCAACGAGGTTGAGCGGCTGAAGGAGAAGCTGGAACGCGCCGTCTCCCTCGTGCTGGCCGATTACCGCGGGTTGACGGCGAACGAGATGGTCGAACTGCGCGAGAAGTTCACCAAGCAAGGCTTGGAGTATCGCGTTGTGAAGGACACCCTGGCGCGGATCGCCGCCGCCGAGGCGGGGATTGAAGGCCTGGCCGACCTCTTTGATGGGCCGATTTCAGTCGCGTTCGGGTACGAGGATCCGGCGGCCCCGTTCAAGGTGAGCGAGGAGTGTCGGAAGACCTACGCTCCACGCTACGACTTGAAGGGCGGGGTCTTCGAAGGCGCCCTCGTCTTGGAGGGGGAGGTCAAGCGATACGCCTTGCTCCCGACGCGCGAGGAGCTGCTGGCGAAGCTGGTCATGCTTCTGTCGAGTCCGATGCGCGCTCTGGCGATGATGCTACAAGCCAAGATCCGCGAGCTTGCGATCGTGCTGTCCGAGGTTGCAGAGAAGCGGGAGCAGGAGCCGGACACGCAGGAGACGCCTATTCCGGAGGCGGCCGCGGCTTCGGAAGAGCAGCCGGCCGCGCAGGAATCCGAGGAGAGCGAGCCGGAGAAGACGCAGGACGATGAGAGCCCGCGGGAAGAGCCGGAGCAAGAAGAAGAGGAATCGCAAGAAGAGCAAGAGGAGGAGGAGTAAGCGATGGCGAAGGAAGATATCCTTCAGCAGATAGAGGAGATGTCGGTGAAGGATCTGGCCGACTTGGTCGAGGCGATCGAAGAGCGATTCAACGTCTCGGCTGCGATGGCCGCTCCCGTCGCGGTCGCCGCCGCTCCGGCGGCGGGTGGCGCGGAGGGCGAGGCCGGCGGCGCAGCGGAGACGCTCAAGGTCGTCATGACGAGCGCCGGCCAGAAGAAGATCCAGGTCATCAAGGAGATCAAAGAGATCACCGGCAAGGGCCTGAAGGAGTGCAAAGAGCTGGCCGACAGCCTTCCCGCGACGATCAAGGAGAACGTGAACGCGGACGAGGCGGCGAGCATCAAGGAGAAGCTGGAGGCGGCCGGAGCTGAGATCGAGCTGCAGTAGTAGATCTTGCCAGACGCCTAGCGCCTGCCACGTGTCATCGAGCGCCTGCCTTGGAGTGCCGCGGCATTCCAAGGCGTGCGTTCATTCAAAGGGGAGAAGATGAGGCAACGAGAACGAAGATCATATGGGCGTATTCAGGAGATCCTTCCTCCGCCGTATCTGCTGAAAGACGTCCGGGAATCGTTCGCCGAGTTCGCGGAGCGAGGGATTCCGCGTGCCTTCGAGGATATCTCGCCGATTGAAGGGCACGGCAAGGACGGATTGACGCTCGAGCTCGTCGACCCGTACCTCGGCGAGGCGCGCAACAGCGAACTGGAGTGCAAAGACAAGGATCTCACGTACTCAAGGCCGTTGCGCGTCACGGCAATCCTGAAGCAAGAGGGGAAGGTCCTTCAGAAGACCGAGCTGTACATCGGAGATTTCCCGATGATGACGAGTCGTGGAACGTTCATCATCAATGGGTCGGAGAACGCCCTTGTCAACGAATTGACGAGGGCTCCCGGTGTCTACTTCACGCAGGAGGACCTCCACCAGTTCAAAGGACACGTCCTTCCCGAGCTCGGAGCGTGGCTCGAAATCCTTCTCGACACGAGGCGAATGACGCTGCGGGCGAACCTCGACCGCAAGGGGAAAGTGATCGCTACCACGCTTCTGAAGGCCCTTGGGTTCGACGAGCGACGAATCTGCAGCTACTACTCGTACGAGGTGTCGCCGGTGACACCGGAACGGCTTCAACCGCACGTTGGACGAGTGGTCGCGATGGAGATCGCGGGGAAGAAGGGGGAGGAACCGCTGATCCTGTTCGGCCAAACGCTACAGGACGAGCACCTCGAGGCGCTCGGGAAGTCGAAGGTGAAGTCGATTCGGCTGGTTGATCCGTATATCCAGCGGGCCCTCGAGGAGGATCAGACGACGAACCAAGAGGAGGCGCTGCGCGCCGTCTACCGGCGGCTGCGTCCCTCCGATCGCTCCTCGCCGGCGCAGATGGGCGAGTACATCGAGAACCTCTATTTCCATCCGACGAGCTACCACCTGTCGGAGGTCGGACGCTTCAAGGTGAATCGGAAGCTCGGCCTCGAGTTGAAGCAGCCGGTTCTCTACCTTGCGGACATCGTTCGAACGATCCGCGTTCTTCTCGAGGTGCCGAGCCATCCGGCGCTTCTCGATGAGAAAGACCACCTGGCGAACAAGCGCGTACGTCTGCCGGGAGAGCTGGCGGAGAACGCGGTCCGGACGGGGCTCGTGCGAATGGCGCGGATCGCCCGGGACAAGCTGTCGAAATACGCATTGGACGAGAAGGACACGATCCGCCGGCTCATCTCGACCCGGACCGTACAGGGGGCGATCAACCAGCTCTTCTACACGGGTCGGTTCTCTCAATTCCTCGAGCAGACGAACCCATTGACCGAGTTGACGCACAAGCGGAGGCTGAACGCGCTTGGTGGGGGATTGACGAAGCGACGGGCGAAGATCGAAGTACGGGACGTTCACTCCTCCCACTACGCGAGGATCTGCCCGATCGAGACGCCGGAGGGGCAGAACATCGGGCTGATCACGTCGCTCGCCTGCTACGCCGGCGTGAACGACTACGGGTTCCTGGTCGCGCCGTATCGACGGGTCGTCAAAGGGAAAGTGACCGACGAAATCGTCTATCTGATGGCGGATGACGAGGAGCGATACATGATCGCGCCGGCATCGGCGGCGGTCAGTGACAAGGGACGACTCCTCGGCGATCGGATCGAGGTTCGCACCGGGCGAGAGGAGGTCCGTCTCGTCGAGCCGGGGGAGGTCGATTTCATCGGGGTCTCTCCGCGGGCGCTCGTTGGAATCTCGGCGGCGCTCATCCCGTTCCTCGAGCACGACGACTCGAACCGAGCGCTGATGGGGGCGAACATGCAACGCCAGGCGGTGCCGCTTCTCCATCCGGAGGCACCGCTGGTCGGAACCGGTCTGGAGCGCCAGGCGGCGATGGACTCCGGAATGCTCCTCGTGGCGGACGAAGACGGCGTCGTCAGCGAGGTGGACGCACGCCAGATCGTCCTCAAGAAGGGGCGATCGAAGCAAGTCTACCCGTTGGTCAACTTCGATCGGTCGAACCAGGACACGATCCTCCATCAGCGGCCGGTCGTTACCGAGGGAGACAAGGTCAAGGCGGGAGACTTGCTCGCCGATGGGCCGTCGAGCGATCTCGGAGAGCTCGCCCTTGGGCGGAATCTTCTCGTCGCGATCATGCCCTACGAAGGGTACAACTACGAGGATGCGATCGTAATCAGCGATCGGCTCGTTCGCGAGAACCTGATCGACTCGATCCACATCGAGGAGTTCGAAGTCAAGGCGGAAGAGACGAAGCTCGGCCCCGAGGAGATCACGGCCGACATCCCGAACATCTCGAAGGAGGATCTGAAGAACCTCGACGAGCACGGGATCGTCCGAGAGGGGACGGTCGTGCGGACCGGGGACATCCTGGTCGGTAAGATCACCCCGCGCGGGGAGTCCGAGCCGACGCCGGAGGAGAAGATCTTCCGGTCGATCTTCGGAGAGCGTGCCCGGAACGTGAGGAATACGTCACTTCGGATGCGTCCAGTCGCGGGGACTGCGAAGGTCATCAAGGTGAAGAAGTTCTCGCGCGACGACGGAGACGAGTTGGATGCCGGGGTCAACGAGTTGGTGAAGGTCTTCGTCGCCCAGCGCAAGACGATTTCGATTGGGGACAAGCTCGCAGGGCGGCATGGGAACAAGGGAGTCATCTCCACCGTTCGGCCGATGGCGGAAATGCCGTTCCTGCCGGATGGCACGCCGGTCGACATCGTGCTGAACCCGATGGGCGTTCCGTCTCGAATGAATCTCGGACAGATCTTCGAGGCGAACCTCGGCTGGCTCGCTCACCTGAAAGGAGAGTTCGTCGCCAGCCCGATCTTCGACGGAGCGGGAGAGGACGAGATCCTGACTGAGCTGCACGACGAGCGAGCGAAGCGTGGGCTGGACGAGGGGGATGAGTTCGATGGGAAGGTCGTCCTTCGCGATGGGCGGACCGGACTCCCGTTCAGTCGGGCGATCACGGTCGGCTACATGTACATCCTCAAGCTCGAGCACATCGCCGACGAGAAGATCCACGCGCGGTCGACAGGTCCCTACGCGCTAATCACGCAGCAACCGCTCGGCGGGAAGGCCCAGTTCGGCGGCCAGCGTTTGGGAGAGATGGAGGTTTGGGCTCTCGAGGCCTATGGGGCCTCGGCTCTGCTGCAGGAGATGCTGACCGTGAAGTCGGACGACACGCGCGGGAGGATCCAGCTCTACAAGTCGATCTTGAAGGGGGAAGAATTCCCGAAACCCGGGTTGCCGGAGTCGTTCAAGGTCCTTCTGCGCGAGCTACGGAGTCTCGGGCTGTATCCTCGTGTCTTCGATCGAAGTGACCAGGAAGTCGACATCACATAGGTCAGAGAGTGCGAAGGAACGATCGGCCGGGTTCGTTCTCTTCCACGACGGGCCGAGGGGGAGGCGGTACCTCCTTCTTCGGCATCGTAACGGTGGGCACTGGGGGTTGCCGAAGGGGAGGATCGAACCGGGTGAATGCCCGGAGGGTGCTGCCCGTCGAGAGACACTGGAGGAGACAGGGATCGGGAGCGTGAGCGTCGTTCCAGGATTCCACGCCGCGAGTCGATATCGGTTCACCCGCGGGGAAGTGACGGTGGACAAGACCGTCGAGTACTTCCTTGCCGAGGCGATGGAGACGGACGTCCGGCTATCGGAGGAGCACTCGGACGGGTCGTGGTTCGCCGTCGGCGACGCGCTCGATCGGCTGACTTACGCCGAAGCGCGGGAGATCCTTCGCCGCGCCGACGCGATGCTCACCGAAGGAGAGCCACCGGAGGGAGGCGACGAATGACCGAATCGCTGCAGGGATTCGAAGCCCGTCGAGCGCGCGGGAACGAGGCGATTCTCGAGGGTGCCCCGCTTCCGATCAAGCGGTTCTTCGCGCTCGACCACGATGCGTACGAAGCCGGAGCCCTCTCCCGGAAAACCAAGGAACTCCTCGGCCTCGTCGCGTCGACCGTCCTGCGATGCGACGACTGCGTAACGCACCATCTGCGAGGGGCGCTCGATGCGGGCGCGACGCGTGAAGAGCTGATCGAGGCACTCGGCATTTCGCTCGTCGTCGGTGGATCGATCACAGTTCCGCACCTCCGCTTCGCGTGGGAGCTCCTTGACGGACTCCTGCGAGTGGGCGGACCCGAGGATGAGGGCACGTAGAACCAGCGAACAACGCGAGGAGGAACGTCCAATGGACAAGCAAGCCTTCATAGACCAGGCGCTGAGCGAGCTTCGAGAGAAGGGGCTTTACAACACGATTCGCACGATCGACAGCCCGTCCGATGCTTGGGTGACGATCGATGGCAGGCGGGTCCTGAACCTTTGCTCGAACAACTACCTCGGGTTTGCGAACGATGAGCGCCTGCGGAGCGCGGCGAAGAAAGCAATCGACGAGTACGGGGTCGGTCCGGGCGCGGTCCGGTCGATCGCCGGGACCATGAGCCTACACATCCGGCTCGAGAAACGGATCGCCGAGTTCAAGGGGACCGAGGCGGCCCTCTCCGTTCAGTCGGGGTTGAACACGAACCTTGCAACGATTCCGCTCCTGATGCAGAAGGAAGACGTGATCTTCACCGATGAGCTGAATCACGCGTCGATCATTGACGGCGTCCGTCTGACCAAGGCGCAGCGTGCCATCTTCCCGCATCGTGACATCGATGGGCTCCGCGAGAAGCTCGAAGAGAACAAGGCGATTCCGAAGAAGCTGATCGTCACCGACGGCGTCTTCTCGATGGATGGAGATCTCGCTCCCCTTCCGCAGATCGTCGAGTTGGCAGAGGAGTACGACGCGATGGTGATGGTCGACGACGCGCATGGCGAGGGGGTCCTCGGACGGAACGGCCGCGGAATCGTCGATCACTTCGGCCTTCACGGGCGGGTTGACATCGAGGCGGGGACGATGTCGAAGGCTTTTGGCGTCATGGGCGGGTACATCGCTGGAAGTGCGAAGCTCGTCGATTACCTTCGGCAGCGTGCCCGACCCTTCCTCTTCTCGTCGGCGGCAACCCCGGCCGACGTGGCCGCGTGCATTGCAGCGATCGACATTCTGGACACAAGCGACGAGCCGGTTCGGAAGTTGTGGGAGAATGCCGACTACTTCAAGACGAAGCTCGCCGGGCTCGGGTTCGACACGGGACAGAGCGAGACGCCGATCACGCCGGTCATGCTTGGGGAGGCGCAGACGGCGTGGGACTTCTCGAAGAGCCTCTTCAACGAGGGTATCTTCGCGACGGCTATCGCGTTTCCGACGGTCCCACGAGGCAAGGCGAGGATTCGCGCGATGCTCTCGGCGGCGCATAGCCGCGAGGACCTCGACATTGCGATCGAGAAGTTCGCGAAGGTCGGCCGGAGTCTTGGAGTCATCTCGTGAGCCGGAAGGTCGCGATCCAAACACAAGAGGCTCCGGAGGCAGTCGGCCCGTACTCCCAGGGTGTCCGCTCAGGCGATCTCCTCTTCACGTCGGGGCAGCTCCCGATAACGCCGACCGGACAGCTCATCACTGGAGACATCGTCGCTGCGGCGCGACGGTCCCTCCAGAACGTCTTTGCCGTCCTCAGTGCGGCGGGGGCCGGTCCGGAAGACGTGGTGAAGGTGACGATCTTCCTCGCGGACCTGTCCGGTTTCGCGGCGGTCAACGGCGTCTACGCTGAGTTCTTCCGTGAGCCGTATCCGGCGCGGTCGTGCGTCGAAGTCGCGCGCCTTCCGAAAGACGCTCCGATCGAGATCGAGGCTGTCGCGAGGATCGGAGGAGGGACCGGGTAGGTGCCGCCCACTCGGAATCCCGTCTCTTCGACGCCCGTCTTCGACGGGCACTGCGATACCGCGATCAAGATCCTCGACGAGGGGGCCGACTTCGTCGAGGGAAGCGAAACGACGCACGTCGACCTGCCTAGGCTCCGTGCCGCCGGCGTCCGGGCGCAGATCTTCGCTTGCTTCGTCCTCTCGGAGCGATACCCGGGCATGGAGGCCGAGCGGGCCGAGGCGATGATCGCGGCGCTGGAAGGTGCATTCGAGGCGACTGGTGGAGCGATCGGGGTTGCGCGGACGGCGGATGATCTGCGCGGAGCCTTCGACTGTGAGGGGCCGATCGCTGCGATTCTCGGCCTGGAGGGGGCAGATCCGCTCGAAGGGCGCGCCGAGAATCTGCGCCGGTACTACGATCTCGGCGTGCGCGACCTGATCTTCGCGTGGAAGGACAACGCGTTCTCGGGATCCGCGTCCGGCGAGAACCGTCCTCTGACCGACCGGGGAGAGCGCCTGCTCGGTCTCTGCGAAGAGCTCGGCGTGATGGTCGACGTCTCGCACCTCTCGGACGCTGCGTTTCAACACGTCGCGCAAGCCGCCTCCAGGCCGTTCATCGCCAGTCACTCGAACTGCCGGAGCCTCTGTCCGAGTTGGCGAAACCTCACCGATCGGATGATCCGGACGCTCGCGGATCGGGGAGGTGTGATGGGGATTACGTTTGCAACCGGGTTTCTGTCTCCGAAGACACGAGAGAGCTGGTCCGCGATCCATGAGCGAGTGGCATCGGAGCGTCTCGGGTGGCGCGAAGCCGATCAAAGGGCGCGAGAGATCAGCCGGTCGGTCCACCGCCCGTCGATCGATTGGATCGTCCGACACGCTCTTCATGCGATCGATGTCGGCGGCGAAGAGGCTGTCGCTCTGGGTAGCGACTTCGACGGAATCCTCCATGAGCCGGAGGGCATCGACGGAGTCGAGAGCCTCCCTCAGGTCGTCGACGCGTTCTGCGAGGCCGGTCTCTCCGATGCGCAGGTGGAGAGGATTTGCTCCAAGAACCTACGACGCGTCTTCGAGGACGTTCTCCACAGCTAGCTTCGTCCCCGCCATTGCTCGTAGAGCGAGACGAGAGCGCCTTGGTATCTGGGGCCGAGGACGGCGGGATCATTGGACTCAGGTTCATTGGGCATGGTTGCGTACGGAACGCGGATACCGGCGACGTCGATCACGCCGACAGGAGCGTGAGCCAGGTCGGACCAGTCGTCGACCCCGTAGGTCTTCTCCATCTCCTCGCGAGGGACGGAGTGCGTCAGGATTCCGCCCCGGTTGTCGCGATCGTACCGTGCGATGTTGCGACGCCACGACTCCTCGAACGAGACCGAAATGTACAGGATCGCGGCACGGCGGAGGATCTCGGGCGAGAGCGCGGCGAGCGCGTCGCGGTAGCCGGTCGGCCCGCCGCGTGAGAACTCGACGATCAGGGTCCTCCCGGCGGCATGGTCAAGGGCGCGCAGATCGGAGATGGTACGGTTGATCCGCCCGATGAGGAACGGCCACAGGCCGGGGTCGGTGACGGCGTAGTTCCCGTCACAACGGCGTGAGTAGAGACGGGGGCGGCCGAGTTGCTCCCAGAGATCGTCGTCACGGAAGAGCTCCCACAGGATCGGGAAGTCATCGACGACCGAAATCGGGGCAATGCGGTACTCCGATGCTGCAACGGAGGGCGGGCAGGATGTAAAGAAATCGATGAACTCGCTCTTTCCGCCTGCCGGTCGACCGAGGAGCAGGAGCACGTCGAAGGTCTCTCGGAGCGCGTTGGCACGGACCCCATAGGTGAGGCCCAACTGCCGTTCGATCTCGTCGAGGGTTTCGTGGGCCGGCCGGTCGGCGTTGACTCTGAGGAGGTTCGTTTGTCTTCGCTCATGCCAGCGGTCGAGGTGGCCGAGCATCGAGTGCAAATCGTCCTCGGATACTTCGAAGCCCGGCGTGGCCCGGGCGATCTGGCGGGTGCGAGACTCAGTGATCGGGATCTCCAGGCGGACGTAGCAGTCGGGCTTCGGAAGGCGACCTTCGAGCGCGTTGAAGGCCTCGATGAATGCGCGGTCACCGAGGGCGTGTGCGTAGGCGCAATGGACGGCGAGGTGGGATTCCTCGATGCAGAGGAATCCGCCTTCGAGAACGCTTCGAATCGCGTCAGCCCGCCGTGGGAGTTCGGCCGTGATCGCCTCCGTCAGCTTGGCCCGGTCCCGGAAGAGATCGAGGTGGAGGCGCATGACGAGATCCTTGACCAGTTCTGGGAGAACGCGAACCGTCTGCGGGTAGACGCGGGCCAGCAGCTCGAGGATCTCGCTCTTGCCGGCAGCGGGTAGACCTTCGATGATGACGTGACGAATCGGGTCCATGGTGGAAAGGATGGTACACCGCTTCACGATCCGGGTCCGCAAAGCGGGCGGGGAGGACCCTCGACATGAGGTGGGGCATCGGTATAATGGGCGACTCGAAAGGAGCCTGTGGGATTGAAGAATCTGATCATTGTCGAGTCTCCGACGAAGGCGCGGACGATCGGTCACTACCTCGGGAGAGACTACAACGTCCTCTCCTCGCAGGGACACGTGCGGGACCTACCGAAGAACGATCTCGGCGTCGATGTCGATGACGGTTTCAAGCCGAAGTTCGAAACGAAGCGAACGAAACTGATCGGCGAACTGCGAAACGCGGCGAAGTCGGCCGAACGGATCTTTCTGGCGACCGACCACGATCGCGAAGGAGAGGCGATTGCGTTTGACCTGTTCACCATCCTGAACCGGGTCGTGAAAGACGAGTCCCTCTTCGCGCGTCCGATCTTCAACGAGATCACCAAGCCGGTCATCCAGAAAGCGCTCGAGAAGCCGGAACAGATCGACACGCAGAAGGTCGAGGCGCAGCGGACGAGACGGATCCTCGACCGGCTGATGGGATACCTCGTCAGCCCGCTCCTTTCGCGGACGATCGCGGGGAGCCGATTCGCCGGTCTCTCCGCCGGCCGCGTGCAGTCGGTCGCCCTTCGCTTCCTCTGCGATCGTGAAGAGGAGATCGCTCGATTCGTTCCGGAGGAATACTGGGAAGTCGATGCGCACCTACGCAATGGCGACGAGTTCGTGGCGTCGGTGACGAAGTTCGATGGGGAGAAGATCTCCCTCGACTGCGAAGAGGATGTTCGTCAGGTCGAAGAGGCGTTGCGAGGAACCGAGATCCGCGTCATTTCGGTCGAGGAACGGGACCGCAAACGAAACCCGTCTGCGCCGTTCATCACCAGCTCGCTGCAGCAGACCGCCTCCTCGGTGCTCGGCTTCTCTCCGAAGCGGACGATGCGGATTGCGCAGGAGCTCTACGAGGGGATCGATCTTCCCGACGGGACGGAGGGCGTCATCACCTACATGCGAACGGACTCGGTCCGCATCTCCGACGAGGCGAACGAGGCGGTTCGCGAGAGGATCCGCACGCAGTTCGGCGCCCCGTACCTGGTTCCGAAGGCGAGATCGTTCAAGAACCGGCGCCGCTCCCAGGATGCGCACGAGGCGATTCGACCGACCGACATCGACCACTCCCCGGAGTCGATCGAGCAATACCTGACCCCCGATCAGCGGAAGCTCTACGCACTGATCTACCATCGCTTCGTGGCGACGCAAATGACGCCCGCCGTCTATCGGCATCGAAAGGTCGCCCTCCAGGCCGGCTCCTACACCCTGGAAGCGGCCGGAAGCACCGTCGCATTCGACGGATTCTTGAAGGTTCTCCCGGACCCGCGGGCGAAGAAGGAGGACCGGATGCCGCCCGAGCTGGCGGAGGGGAGCGTTGTGACGCTCGAGCGGATCGAGAATCGACAGAAGTTCACCGAACCGCCGCGGCGGTATAGCGAGGCGGGACTCGTCAACCTTCTCGAACGTGAGGGCATCGGGAGGCCCAGCACGTACGCGTCCATCGTCTCAGTCATTCAGGAACGGGGGTACGCGGTCCGCGAGAAGGGGAGCCTTCGGCCGACGCTGCTCGGTCAGATGGTCGTCGACTTCCTGCGGCGCTATTTCTCCGAGGCCGTCGAGCCGCGGTTCACGGCGCACCTTGAGCAGGATCTGGACCAGATCGAAGAGGGCGACATGTCGCGTACCGACGCGTTGAACGAGTTCTACAAGCCGTTTGCGGGACGCCTCGCCGCCCTCGAGAAGCTACTCGAAGACGGGAAGGAACGTCCGTTTGTCGTGCCGAGTGACGTCGTCTGCGCCGAATGCGGCGCGCCGATGGAGCTTCGATACTGGAAGGGAACGCACTTCCTGGGATGCACGAACTACCCGACCTGCAAGAACACGGTCAATGTGCCGCCCGGTCTCGCCGCCGAATACGTCGACGGTGAAGTCCGCGTTCGTGAGGCGTTGGAGAAGGCGGCGGCGGAGACGGCCGGAACGATCGAGTGTCCCGCGTGCGGCGGGACGATGGAGTTGAGGACCGGACGCTTCGGACGCTACTACCGTTGTACGGATCCGGAGTGCGGGAACACAGAGCCGATCTCGACGGGGGTTCCCTGTCCGTCCTGCGGAGAGGGGATACTGATCGAGAAGTACTCATCGAAGCGTCGAAGGACCTTCTACAGCTGCAATCGGTACCCGGACTGCCGCTACGCTGTGAGCGATCGACCGGTGAAAGTGTGCCCGACCTGCGAGCGCGGCGTCCTCGTCGAGAAGGGCGACGAACTCGTTTGCACGGCAAAGGGCTGTGGTCACCGAGAGCCCGTGCCGGAGGAGAGCCGAGGCGCCTAGCGTTTTGTGGCGCCGCAAGACGGGTGAGCCTAGGCCGCCTCGGAGAGGAGCTTGAACCACTCCAGGCGCTTCTTCAGATCGGAGTCTTGGAGCTTGGCAAGCGCCTCTTTCTGAATCTGGCGGACGCGTTCGCGGCTGATTCCGAATACATCGCCGACCTCGTCGAGCGTCTTCGGCTGGTAGTCGTTGAGACCGTAGCGCAGTTCCAGGATCCGCTTCTCGCGGTCCGTCAACCGCTCATCGAGCGCCCGCTCGAGCTCCTGGACCAGGAGGTGCTCGAACGTCTCACGCTCCGGGGATTCGACGGTCGCATCCTCGATGAAGTCGCCGAGGACGGACCCGTCATCGTCGTATCCGATCGGCATGTCGAGCGACGTCATGCTCTGTGCCGTCTTCTTCGCCTTGATGATGTTCTCGACGGTCGTTTCGAGCTCCTTTGCCAGTCGCTCGGGCGTCGGAAGCTCTCCCGTCTCCTTCAGCGAATTCCGCTCGACCTGGTAGATCTTGCGGATCAGCTCATTGATGTGGGTCGGAACGCGGATCGTCCTCGACCGGTTCGTGATTGCGCGGAGGATCGCCTGTCGGATCCACCACGTCGCGTACGTCGAGAACTTGTAGCCCTTCGTGTAATCGAACTTCTCGATCGCCTTCATCAGACCGAGGTTCCCCTCTTGGATCAAATCGAGAAACGGGAGCCCGCAGCCGCGGTATTTCTTGGCGACGGAGACGACGAGGCGAAGGTTTGCCTCGGCCAGTTCTTCCTTGGCGCGCTTGTCGCCCGCCTCGATGCGCTTGGCGAGCCTGACCTCGTCTTCGCGGGTGAGGAGGGGTACGCGGCTGATCTCCCCGAAGTACGTGCGGATCGGGTTATCGGAACGCGAAGGGCGCTCGAGCGGCTCACGCTCCTTTGCCGGTGCCGTACTCAGGTTCTTGCTCAGGTTGATCGTCGCCTTCGGTTCCTTCATCTACCCTCCTGGCACATTCACGGACAGCCAAACAGAATCGGACGACCCCTCGGGCCCTCCGATTGCCGTGTTGTGCCGGTTCCTGTGGCTGTCTTCTCGATTCCTTGGATCGTTGTAGCACCAGTATAGCACAACCGTGTGAAGCTGTGAAGAGGTTGGGGGCGGCTCGGCCGCCGTCCGGGGGTCGAGCCCGCTACTTCCGGGGGAGGAAGGCGATCATCGCCGCTGTCCCCAGCCCGACGAGGATCCAGAGCCAATCGCCGTCGTATCGAGGAGCTTCGGGCCGAGCTCTTCCGAGCCCTACGTCGAATCCGAGCGCGATCTCCGGCGAGAGGACCCACGTGATCGGGAGCGGCTCCAACGAACGGAACTGGAGCGAGATGGCGAACGAGTCGAGCAGCCAGATCTTGTAGCCCGTTCTCAGCGTGAGGTGTGGCTTGAGAGACCAGGCGTTCCCGACACGCAAGTACTGCATCGAGAGACCCCCTCCCGCGTAGAGGACGGTCGGGCCCAGCCAGCCGCGGACCAGAAGGGAGGCTCCTCCCTCGTACAGGTCGGGGAACGATGAAGGATACGTCCCAATATCGAAGAAGAGCGTCACATTCGTCGAAAGGAGGAGTTCGAGCGACGCGAACGAGTACGAGGACGCCCAGTCGAGCGGGAGGCTGTACGGCAGGCTGACACCGATCCCGATCGAGGCCGGCGCCGGCGACAGGGCCGCCGCTGCCGGAAGCGCAATCGCTCCGAGAACACAGACGATAGCAAGACCCTTGCGGATCATCCGCTTTCGATCTCCCTTCTACTCCCTGAATCCTAGGTCGGCAAACGGCCGATCGGGGAGGTCGCACGACCCGCGCGGAGGGGAGGCGTGTCCGGGCCTCGATTCCGCTCGACGACGCGTTGCACGGATCGGCGATTGAAGTACCCTCTCGTCGACGGAGAGGAGGCGAGCGCTTGATCGAGATACGCGACCTTCGAGTTGACGACTACGAGCGGATGATCGAGCTGTGGAGTGAGGCCGGCCTGGATCATCGTCCGGCGGGGCGGGATCGAAGGGACTCGGTCGAGAGAGAGATCGACGGACCCTGCTCCGTCTTCCTCGTTGCCGAAGACGGGGACCGGATGGTCGGGGTTGTGCTCGGAACGCACGATGGCCGGAAAGGGTGGATCAACCGGCTCGCCATCTTGCCTGCCTACCGGCGTCGCGGAGTCGGAGGCGAGCTTGTTCGCGCCGTCGAGACTCGCCTGAAAGGGATTGGCATCGGGATCGTCACTTGCCTGATCGAAGATTGGAACGGCGACTCGATGCGCTTCTTCGAGGCTCTCGGCTACGTCGAGCATCGCGAGTGTGTCTACTACTCGAAGCGGATGCACCCCGACATCTAGCCGCGCCGACGGGCCACGATCGCTTCGCCTAGTCGGTCGGTCCGACCGGGACGTTCGGTACGATGACCGTCCCCGAGACGATCTCGGAAGGGTTCCCCAGGGCGTCTCGCACGAGCAGACTGACGTTGTACGTCCCTTCGACCGGGTAGCGAATGCGAAGTATCGGTGTCTCGACGCGCTTGCTGACGTCGAGTGGCGTGAGGATCGCTACGTCGTCTCCGAACGTCCAGGAGTACTCGACGATGGCGTCACCGTCCGGATCGGAGGAACTGGTGGCGTCGAGGTCGACGACCATCGGGTCCTCTGGATCGACATCGTAGATCACCACGAAGGCCGCATCCGGCGGGCGATTCTGGAAGAGGAAGCACCCTCCGAGCATCACGGCGCATGCAACGGCAACGAGGACCAGGCCCTTCCTTTTGAGCATGACGACCTCCTTACGGGACGACAGCATAGCAGGAACGCTTCGTCGGTGTCGAGCGGAGACGGACTCCGGTCGAATCAGTCGACGACCGATCGAAGAGCCTCGGCGACCAGGTCGGCGACGACGGTCCGGCGATACTCGGCCGACGCTCTGACGTCGTCGATCGGCGAGACGGAATCGCGTGCGAGACGCTTCGCTTCTTCGATCGTTCGATCGTTCATCGGGGCCGAGAGGACGAGCTCTTCAACGCGACGGAGACGGAGGGGCACGGGAGCGACCGAGCCGGCGGCAATCCGAGCGGCACGGACCGTGCCGTCCTCGACGTGGAAGAGGGCGCCGACTGACGCGATGGAGATCGTCAGGGCCCTTCGCTTTCCGACCTTGTGGAAGAAGCTGACAAACGGCCGTTCCGGGATCGGTACACGGATCGATCGAAGGAACTCGCCGTGCTTGAGGGCGGTTGCGCCGGGACCGACGAGGAATCGATCGAGAGGAAGAACGCGATCGCCGGAGGGACTGGTGAGCACGAGTTCAGCGCCGTAGAGAAGGAGGGGGATCGCACCGTCGGCCGCCGGAGAGGCGTTCACCAGGTTCCCGCCGAGCGTCCCGCGATTCCGGATCTGGACTGCTCCGAGGTGGCGAAGGACCTCCGTAAGGAGGGGAAGACGCTCGCGAATCTCGTCGGAGGCGAGGAGGTCCTCCTCCGGGGTCGCAGCTCCGATCTCGACGTGTCCGTCCACCTCGGAGACGCTGCGGAGTCCTTTCAGATCAGTGATGTCCACAAGAAGGTCCGGTGAGATCAGTCCGGCGCGCAGTTTGACCCAGAGATCGGTTCCGCCGGCGAGCACCACTGCTCCGTCTTCGCTCAGCGCGTCGAGGAGCTCGGAGACCGACTCTACGCGGAGGTAGCGCACGATCTCCTCCTGTCGGCCATGCGCCGCAGGTCTTCCGGCCGATCGACGTCGACGAGGCAACCCGGGTCGTCGACCTCGACGAGCCTCAGTTCCTTCGTGCGAAGGCGGAGGTAGTCCTTCGCTCCGATGTCACCGGCGAGGGTCCGTCGAAGCTCGGCGAAGTGCGATTGACGGAAGAAGACGGGAAACCCACGCGATCCTCGGTATGTCGGAGCGGCGATCGATGCGCCCTCTTCGGCAGCAGCGGCGACGGCGGCGATCGTGGCGACGGCGACGGACGGCATGTCCGCGTGCAGGACGAGCGCGCCGATCGCGTCAACGTCGACGGCGGCGAGTCCGAGGCAAAGGGACGATGCGAGGCCTCGAGCCGGGTCCGGATTCGTCACGATGCGGGCGTCGGTCAGGTCGATTGCAGCCTTGATCTCCTCGGCGGCATGGCCGAGGACGACGATCGGACGATCGATCGAGGCGCCCTGAAGCCGCTCGAGGACAACGCAAAGGGCCGGTCGCCCATCGACCGGGACGAGCGGCTTGACCCGCCCCATGCGGGTTCCGAATCCTGCGGCGAGAACGATCGCGTCGATCATCCTTCGGCCTCCGCATGGCCTTCCGAAGCGCCCTGTCTCAATCTCTCGGCGGCGAGACGGACGGCGTCGACGATTCGCTCGTACCCGGTACATCGACACAGGTTCCCTTCGAGCGCGTGGCGGATCTCCTCGTCGGTCGGGGTTGGGTTCGCCCTGAGGAGGGCATAGGCCGACATGATGAACCCCGGGGTGCAGAAGCCGCATTGAACGCCGCCGGTGTCGACGAACGATTGCTGGATCGGGTGAAGGCGCTCTCCGTCCGCGATTCCTTCGATCGTCAGAACGTTCTTCCCGGCGACGCTTGGCGCCGGAACGAGACACGAGTTGACGGCGCGTCCGTCGATCAAGACGGTGCAGGCTCCGCACTCTCCCTCTCCGCAGCCTTCTTTCGTTCCCGTGAGGGCGAGGTCCTCGCGCAAGACGTCCAGCAGACGCCTCTCCGCGTCGACGTCACATTCGACTTCCCGTCCGTTGACGGTGAACCGGATCCTCATAGGTATCGCTCGATCTCCTTCAGCGACGGCGCGACGTGGATCGGCTCTCCGACCGCCCGGCGAACGCTTGCCGTGTCCTTCAATCCACTGCCGGACACCACGATGGCCGCGGCTCGCCCGTTCAGTGTCCCCGCTTCCGCGATCTTGCGCAATCCGGCGAACGGAGCGGCCCCGGCCGGCTCAGCGAAGACGCCGGTTCGCCGTGCCAGCTCGACGATTGCGGAGAGGATTTCCTCGTCAGAGACAGCCACGAAGCGGCCTCCATTCGCGTGGACGTAGCGGACCGCTTTGACGATGTCTCTCGGGGAGCCGACGCAGATGCTGTCAGCGATCGTCTCCGCCTCGACGTCCTCGATGTCGACGGTCGACCCGTCGAATCGATCGAACGCGGCGGCGATCGGCGAAGCCCCTTGCGCTTGGACACCGATCACACGAGGAGCATGGTCGATCAGCCGGAGCGTCTCCAACTCGGCGAACCCCTTGCAGAGTCCGCTGATCACCGAGCCGTCACCGACGCTGACGAAGATGTCATCGGGAGGGTTCCAGTCGAGCTGCTCGGCGAGCTCGAAAGCCCCGGTCTTCTTCCCCTCGACGAGGTAGGGATTGATCGCCGCCGACCGGTTGTACCACCCGAACGCCTCGGCCGCTTCGGCGGCGAGGTCGTAGGCGACGTCGTAGGACCCATCGACGACGAAGACGCGGGCCCCGTAGACGAGGAGCTGCGCCACTTTCGCCTCCGGGGCACGCTTCGGGACGAAGATGCTCGCTTCCAGGTCGGTCGCGGCGACGAACCCTGCGAGTGAGCTGGCGGCGTTCCCGGTCGACGCACACGTGACGACCGACCGGCCGCTTTCCTGCGCTTTGATGACGACGAGCGAGCTGGCTCGGTCCTTGTACGACGCTGTCGGGTTCTGTCCGTCGTCTTTGACGAACAGGCGAGAGAGTCCGAGTTCACGGGCAAGGTCGTCGAACGCGTACGTCGGCGTCCATCCGACTCGCAGAGGCTGAATCCATCGGT
>Ga0180432_10002770_pt1 | contig 25929 bp, 38 predicted proteins | sample SS_ome_10_FD_132414 | JGI IMG/M metagenome (GOLD analysis project Ga0180432, IMG submission 132414) | Hypersaline lake sediment archaeal communities from the Salton Sea, California, USA - SS_1_MS_2 metaG | ecosystem: Environmental > Aquatic > Non-marine Saline and Alkaline > Hypersaline >... | reverse complement strand
GGCGCTTTGGGTTACGCTGCCGGTAGCTTGATCTTGCCTGGATTGGTCAAGCATCTGCCGTTTCTGCATCGAGCAGGCATAGCGAAAGGACCGCTGTCACGTAGGTTAGCTTCTTTGATGGCTGATGATCCTTTCACTCCTGAAGAGCTGAAGCGGTTATCTGTGGTCGGTGGATTAACAGGTGCAGGATTAGGAGCTGGAACCGTTATGATTCCGCGCGCAATTTTGGCTAAAAGGTACGGCAGCATGCAGCCTCTGGTGTCATTCAGGCCGATAAAGAAGGAGGCTGGGGCGCTTGATTTTCTTAAGAATATTGTCGGTGGGGCGGCAGGCGTAGGGAGGACGTGGAAAAGCGCTGTGATGCTCTCCGCCCTTACTGGAGGCGTTAGTGGCATGCTGGGCTATCATCTGCTCAAAGGCACACGTCAGTTGGCTCCTCCAGCCAAAGGTGTTACGCCCGAGCAGTATCCCAAAGAAATGTTGCTGGACTTTTACAAGGGGCTGACCGCAGACGTTGAGACCGAGAACAAGGTGCTCAAGAGAAAGATCGAGAATGCCAGACAGCGGCGAAGCAGATATGTTTTTTAATCCGCTCGATGACAGGCCTGTCATGACTAGTCGATTGGCGCCTACAGGCGTACCGATTGACAAGGATGTAGGGCTGGTATACCCTGATGAATACGGAAAAAAGGTGGGTATGCTGCACACTCCACGTGTGCGCGTGTTCGATCTGTCCAAGCCCGAAGATTTGAAGGATTATCAACAGGTGTATCAAGATGCCTGTGATGGGAAGGTGTATCTAGGTTTAGAAGATCTCAGATTCTCTGAGAAGACGAATAGTTGGCTGGCTTTTTTGCGTTGGTACCGACTAAGAATCGGCCAATTAAAAAGGAATCGTGATGGCAGCGGCAACGACAACGGAAATGGTCAAAGCGTCTACCGGTAGTCTCACTGCATTAATAATGCTGCTTGGCGGTAGTAGTGCGTTGGCAGGAGGTCTCTGGGCGTACCGCAAGCGTATGGAGGCTATAGAGGAAGCGCGCAAACGCAAGAAGGACGATTCTATAACGGCCAGCGGTATACGCATTATTCCGCCTCCTGTGAAGGAAGCCAGCGTGGATTGGAACAGAGTTATGGCCTTGTCGGCTGTGCCTATAGGCTTGGGTTTGGGGGCTCCTATCGGCGCCGCAGTGGCCGAGCGGTCTACGGATGAACAGCAGGAGGAGGACTTGGAAAGGTGGCGTTCCAGGTTCAACAGGGCGTTGGCTAAGCAGTATAAGCTGTCTCAAGAGCTTAAGAACGTAGAGCTTGGCAAGTCGAGCAGCATGGAGAAGGAGGCGTTTGGTCTGTTTTCTAAGGACGCGTTGCTGCTAAGCTTGGCTTTGCCTGCGCTCGGAGGCGCGCTGATAGGCGCGTACTTTGCCAGGGAAAAGGATCCATCTCGTACTAAGCCCAAAAGTTTTGAATCTGCGTTGACGCTGCACAGCATGATAGAGCCTCGACCTGTTTTGGTGGATCCCAGCGCTCCGGAGCTATACGATCTTGATGTCAGTAGAAAAAAGCAAAAGCAGCGCAAAGATTTGCTGGGTCTTGCTAAGGGTGCAGCAGCTCCCTTCCGCAATCCGTTTAATGCTGCTGCACGAGCTATGGCTTCGCCAGTTAGGACTGCCGGCAATCTAATTGGGTCGATTCCTAATGTTACGTCGTTTCCAGGCGCTGCCGCACATGCTATAGCTTCGCCACTCAGTACTGTCGGCGATCTGGTCGGGTGGGCTGGGTCGAGTTCGGGTGGGGCTGCCTCCACTCCTTCTCCTTCTCCTTCTCCTACTTCTTCGACTGCGTCTAGTCCTGCTTCTTCTCAGGCGGCGCCCAGCAGTGGTGGAAGTCTACTGCAAGGGTTTGTTGAGCAGGAAGGCGGGAAACTAATGCAGGCTGCTTTCACTCCTCGCAACGTGGGCCAGGCTTTCCAGAGCTATATCGGCCAGCAGGATAATCCTTTTGTGCGTATGCTGGTCTTTCTGTTAGGTGGGGCGTTGGGTGCCAAGTGGGATCCTAATTACGGTTTCTGGCGGGCCGTGGCCGGTACTCCCAAGCCTTCGCAGGCTCGATAATCATGCTGCTTGATGTAGGCTTTGAAAAGATTGCTACTGTAAAGCGTCTGCGTGGTTTCGACGATCTGGATGCTACCAGGGAAGCTCTTCATGACAATATACTATCGGCTGTTCAGCGCACGTATCCTATGGAGAACAGTGCGGTACGTCTGCAGCTAGATAACGTTGCGCTCGTGCCTCCTAAGACCGACTCAGATGCTGAGCGGAAGCATCTGATGGCAGGCACGACGTATGGTAACAAGCTGGTAGGTTCCTGGCGTCTGACGGACAGAAACACCGGCAAGACGTTGGATCGTACTAAGCAGCAGATCTTGGCATTGGTGCCTCGACTAACGGATCGTGGAACCTGGATCTTGGATGGCGTGGAATACGCCATGTCTAATCAGATGCGCTTACGATCTGGGGCCTATGTTCGCAAGCGTTTAGACGGCGAGGTTGAGACGCACATAAATTCCAAGCCAGGTTCGGGTCCTGGTCTGCGTATTTGGTTGGATTCCGCAGACGGCGTGTTCAAGCTGAAGGCGGGTACTACGAATGTCCGGCTCTATCCTGTGCTTCAGGGAATGGGCATTGATGACAAGACTATAGGAGCTGTCTGGGGCTCTGAGCTGCTCAAGAAGAACAAAACTGCCAAGGCTGGGGCTGAGCTTGCCAGGCTACAAAAAGCTTTAAAGGTGGCTACGCCAGAGGCTTTGTGGGGCAAGCTGGCAGGCATTCGTCTGGATCGCAATGTTCTAAAGCGCACACTAGGCTCGGATACAGATCGTCTTGATCCTGATGTTTGGTTGCGTGCGACGGCTAGAATGCTGGCCGTCAGTTCTGGACAAGATGATCCTGATGATCGAAATTCTCTAGTGTTTCAGCGTCTGTACGGGCCGGAAGATCTCATTCCGGAGCGGATTGAGAAGGACGCTGGTCGCATAGCTAACAGGCTGCTTTGGCGAGCGACTCGTGATCGTAATTTATCATATGCCAGGCCTGGCATTATAGGCTCACAGATACGATCTCTGTTTCAGGGAAGCGGGCTGGTTCGGGTAGTAGATGGAACCAATCCGTTTGAAATTGCTGATACCTTGCATCGTATTGTGCGTACAGGTGAGGGAGGTTTTCGTGATTCAGCCTTGATACCGGAAGAGGCTCGCGGGCTGCATCCGTCATATTTCAGTCTGATAGATCCTGTGCGAGGGCCTGAGAATGAAAATATAGGCGTGGACTTGCGCGCTACCTTATCAGCTCGCAAAGGCGCTGACGGAAGGATCTGGGGTGAGTACTTTAGGACCGGCACGACTGATCGTGTACGCGTGCCCGTCGACGACATTTTCGATTCTTGGATAGGGTTTCCCGATCAGGATATTCGAGGGGGCAGGCTCTGGGCTATTTCGCCCAAGACTGGAGCTATCAAAGCCAAAGCGGTAGCGCAGGTGCCTTATACTTTGCCTACTGGTTCTGATATGTTCTCGTTTACCAGCTCGTTCATACCGCTGATAGGCAATACGCGTGGTCGTAGATTGTTGATGGGGGCCAAGATGACTACGCAGGCTTTGCCGTTAGTAGAGGGCGAGGCTCCGCTGGTGCGCCCGTTGGCGGGTAACAAGGACGCCTATGCTGAGTTTGCTTCCAGGTATGGTGGGGTCATACGCGCCAAGTCCAATGGAATTGTTGAGCGTGTAGGCAATGGTAAGTTGATAATCAGGCATTCTGACGGATCGGATGCCAAGTACACATACAAAGCTTTTTCTCCGCTGGGTCGTGAGTCTGTTATGATCCAGACGCCAACGGTTCAGGCTGGCAGTGTGGTCAAGCGCGGTCAGATTCTAGCAACCAGCAACTTTACTGACAAGGATGGAGTGGCTGCGATCGGGCGTAATCTGCGGGCCGCATATCTTCCGTACTATGGCTTAGACTTTGAGGACGCCATAGTTATCAGCGAGTCTGCTGCCAAGAAACTTACCAGTCAGCATTCAACGCTGGAAGAGCTTAGATTACGCCGAGGCGATACTACGTCCAAGTCGGCGTTTGTGAGCAGGCTTCCCAGAATCTTTAAGCCGGAGCAGCTGGACAAGCTGGATGCTACCGGAGTTGTCAAAGAAGGCACCAGGCTGGAAAGCGGCGATCCGATGGCGCTGGTACTACGCCAACGCAAGATTCAGCCTACCAGCACTGCTCGTATGCATGGTAGACGCACGCACGACTGGCAAGATAGGAGCTTGACGTGGGATAAGCCCTATCCTGGCATAGTTGCCGCGGTCAAACACAGACGCAATTCGGTCAAATTTCTGGTGAGGTATAGGGCGCCTGCTCAGATAGCTGATAAGCTGGCCGGCAGGTACGGCGACAAGGGTGTAATTTCAGCTATTATTCCTGACACCCACATGTTACGGGACGCTGAAGGCGAGCCGTTTGATATCCTTCTGAACCCCACAGGCGTTTTAAGTCGTGGCAATCCGAGTCAGATCTACGAGGCGTTGTTGGGTAAGATAGCAGACAAGGCGGGGGAGCCGTATCTGGTTAAGCACTTCAATCAGGGATCCTACGGCGATTTTGTAGAATCAGAATTAGCCAAGGCTGGTATGTCTGATACAGAAGATCTGCACGATCCGGTAACTGGCGATTCCGTCAACGCTTTGACGGGAGTTCGGTATATGATGAAGCTTCATCATACTGCTGATACTAAACAGTCTGAGCGGTTTCTAGGGTCGTATAGCGACGAGGGTATTCCTACTAAGGGAGGACTAGCTTCTGCCAAGCGTTTGGGTATAGGCGAGGTGATGTCGTTGGTATCTCACGGTGCGCTGGATAATCTCAGGGAGACTGCTACTATCAAATCTCAATCCAATCCTGATTTCTGGAAAGCAGTGCAGCTGGGAAATACTCCACCGCCGCCACGCGTGCCTTTCGTGTTCAACAAGTTTCTGGCATACATGAAGGGCGCTGGAATAGATATCAGGCGCAAGGGTGATAAATTCAATATCATGGCTTTGTCGTCCGGAGATGTTCAGGAACTTACTGGTGATAGAGAGATCGTAGCTCCGTCGTCGGTTGACGGTCGAACGTTAGAGCCTATAGAGGGAGGGCTGTTTGATCCCAGGCTGACTGGTGGTCATGGCGGTACAGGGTGGAGTTATATCAAATTGCCGCAGGCGATGCCTAATCCTATAACGGAGAAGGCAGTCACAACTTTGCTAGGTCTAACGGTTTCTGAGATGGAAAGCATACTGTCCAGGGAGAAGGATCTGAACGGTATGACGGGTTCGGAGGCAATTACCAAGGCTTTAGCTGGTATTAATGTCAACAAGGAGTACGCCTCGGCGCTGTCCGAGCTAAAGCGAGTATCGACTGCGACGGCCAGAGATAAGCTGATCAAGCGGCTGAAGGTGCTGGACGGGTTCAAGCGCACAGGCCTTAAGCCGGCTGAGCTGATGTGGGACAGAGTGCCCGTTATACCGCCCATGTTCAGGCCTATCTCTGCTATACGTGATGATTTGACAGTGGTTTCCAATCCTAACTATCTATACAAAGAGTTGCTGGATTTGATCAAGGCTCGGCAGGACTTGGCAGCTAGCGTGGGTGAGCGAGGAGCAGCGGAGGAGACCAAAGCAGTATATAGAGCGGTCAAAGCAGTCACTGGTCTGGGTGATCCGGTGGGCGTGAAGTTGGTAAATAAGCGTGTGAAAGGCCTGTTGCACGATGTTTTTGGCAATTCTCCCAAGGTCGGTATGTTCCAGTATAAGCTGGTGGGCAGCACTGTGGACGTGGCTGGCAGAGCCGCCATAACCCCCAATCCCGATCTTGATATGGATCATGTTGGTCTGCCAGAAAATCAGGCGTGGACACTGTATCGTCCATTTGTTGTGCGTCGGCTGGTCAGAAAGGGCGTGGCGCCCACTGCTGCCGTCAAATCTGTGTTGGCTCGTGATGATAAAGCTACGGAGGCGCTACAAAACGAAATGGCGTACCGTCCTGCTTTGGTTAGTAGAGCTCCCAGCCTGCACAGATATAGTGTGATGGCGGCGTTTCCGGTTTTGGTCAAAGGCCAGACGTTGCAGGTGCCGCCCATTATCGTGCCTGCGTTTAATGCTGATTTTGACGGCGACGCGATGAATTTCTATCTGCCTGTTACTGAAAAGGCTCGCAAGGAAGCTATTGAAAAGATGTTGCCTTCGCGCAACTTGATTTCGGCGTCGAATTTTCAGCCTCATCTTGTGCCCCGTCACGAATTTCAATTAGGTCTTTGGCTGGGTACGCGTAACGCTGCCGGAGTTGGTAAGATATCGGGCAAGTTTTCTATACCAGAAGATGTACGAGCCGCATTTCGTCGAGGAGAGGTGCGGCCTGACGACGTAATCGAGCTGCGTAGTACGTAAGCACAGTTGTTTCATGCTAGTGTTCCCTTTTCAAGGAGGATCACAGTGCCCTTGCGATTCGAAGTGTGGGATGAAAGCAGTAGCGGTGGTCTGCTGATAGAGACCAAGTCTGGGCCGGCAGGATCAGAAATAGTACTACCTATTTTGGTGCTCAAGTGGGTGGATTTGTCAGCTTTGCAGCCGTTTCTAGATATTCCCAGGTATGGATGCGAGCTTATCTTGGTTGCTCCCTTGTTGGTGTGTCTAAGGCGCGAAGCGCGCGAGGCCGGCAAGGACTTGAAAAAAGGCTTGTCGAAACAGCAGCGTTGCGACATAGCGGAAGGTAAGTTGCGGGAAGGCAGATGTTTGGTTTTAGACGCAGCGCTGTGCGAAGATTTTAATGTGTTGGCAGATGAATATATCGAAACAAGCGTGGATCGAATTGCTAAGATAGATGCGGTTCTTGCGCAGCCTGATGAAGAGGGCATAGTCGGCTGGTTCAAGCTGGACAGGTATGCTGGTGTAGGATCTCCGAACTTTAGGGTTGTGACTACGGAGATCGCAGTTCCGCATGTGTCAAGTTATCCGTCGGATAGCTGTGTGTCGCACGGTGGTAAGACCTACAAAACGAGCGCTAGGTCGAATGTAGCGTCAAACACACACAGGTACAAAGCGTCAAACTCTGGAAGCAAGAAAGTCAATATGGCTAAGTGGCTGCATGCACAGCGTAGTCGTGTATTGTAGTGGAGGTACAGTTGTGGCAGAAGTAACAATAGAAGACGTAACTGGTAGTGCCGTATCTGCTGTTCGTGCTGCCGGCTTAACGACAATATCTCAGTCTGCTCTTTCTAATATAGTGAGCGGTTTGCTGCCGGAGAATGTTGAAGGCCTGCTGACTTTACTGAATTCTAACCATGAGCTGTTGAGCAGAGATATTGTAGTAACTGTCGGTGGCGAAGATGTTTTTACTGTCAGGCCATTGCAGCTTCTTAGGCTCGCGCTTTCACAACAAATAGCTTCCGCTATTAAGGAACGGTTAGATATCGAGGCTGCCGAGACACGTCCTCCTCACCAGCCTGAAGATTTATCAGTGGATCAGGATGTGGTTGATTCGCGTTATGCAGAGACGTCGGAGATGTTAGAGGACGCTGCTGAGGCTTTACTGTCGGACGGCTTTGGCGTGGATATGCGCGGGACAGCGCAGACGTTCAGATACATTGCCCCTGACGCTGCCAATGAAGATAGGCAGTATGTGGTTGGCGGCGACAGGCTGGTCGAGTAGGTCGAGTAGGAGGACTTGAATAGATGCCACAGTACAAGGTGTGGATAGGACTTGAGCGCATCGACTCTGATGAGGAGGATCCTGTGGAGCTGGATTTGCCATTTGCGGCGGCCGCGACGGTCAGTGACGAAACCAAGGCTCGTCGTCTGGCTGGCATGCTGCACAGACTGGGCAGCGTGTTAGTCGAGGATGTATGAAGCATAAAGCTCAGGGGGGAGCGGAGATTTATAGCACCGGCCAGAAGACAATTGGCCGTGTCTCTGCTCCCGTTCCGGTACGTGGCTGGTTGTCATGTGCTGGTAGGGAGCTGCAATGTTCGCGCTGAGGGTGGGGAAGCTTTCAGCGTGTTGAGTCTCTCCGGAGAGTGGCATTGTGGCCGCCTGCAGGATCGATCTTCGCCGGGTCGCGAGCTTGCGGCCCACACTAGTGGGCGATGATTGTGAAAGGGGTGGATGGAGCTTTGTGCATTGGCGCGCGTTGCAGGACTACGCTGTAAGTGCTATCATATACGGGTGTAAAGGACAATTCCGACGTACTGCCAGATAGGAGAAATTTTCAGTGATTTCAAGAGTACCGTTCGGATATTGGGACAAGAATGAAAAGATACTAAGACGCCTGGCTGCTGAGTGCGGCAGCTACGCAGAAGCTTCTGCTGCGTTTGCGCAGGCTGGCGGTCTTCCGGTATCTGTTGATGCAATAACCAATGCTATGCGCAGGCGTGGTATTAAGTTAAGCAGAGATTCGGAAGAGGTGAGTACGGTTGAGCCAGACGAGCGTCAACAGCAGGAGATCGGCGCGTTACGAGATCAGTTGGCGGGCGCCGAGCACGCTCTGCGGCAGTTGCGTCGTGAGCGTGAGGGCAGGCAGAGATGGATCGATCAGGTTAGGGACTCAGTCTGCAATTCGTGCGCTGCTCTAGAGCCGCCACCGAAGATCAAAGTACGTAAAAAGTCGGTTTCCGGCAAGTCAGAGGTTGCAGTTTTGCTTTTATCAGACGCTCATTTTGGCAAGCTCACACTGGAAGAAGATGTTCTTGGTGAAAATGCGTACAGTCTGTCTATTGCAGAGCATCGCATTTCGACGCTAGCAGAGGCCGTAGAGACGTGTTTGGAGATAGAGCAAAAAGGGCGCCGAATCAGCACTCTACGCATATTTCTGGCTGGTGACATGGTGACTGGTACAAATATTTATAAAGGCCAGTCGTTTCATATCGAGGGCAATGCTCTGCGCCAAGCTATCAGCGGGACCAACGCCATTGCAGGGTTGTGTCAATATCTGAGTCGCAAGTGGAGCATAGAAATAGACGCTGTTCCGGGCAATCATGGTCGATCGGCTCCTGTTGGTATAGCGCATCCGGGCGATTCGTGGGATCTGGTTATGTACTATTTTCTAGAGCACAGGCTTTCTAGTAATGACCGGATAACTATGCGCATTAATAATACACAGTCTCCTTTCGTGCGTGTGGATGTGTCTGAACGTAAATTCTTGCTCGGGCACGGCAATGCCACCAGCGCCAGATCGCTCATGGATACAGCCGTCCGTAAAATGGCGACCGAGTGGCCTGCCAAGGTCAAAGGCAGGGTAGACGGTATTTGTGTAGGTCACTGGCATGTGCCGGATTACCGTAACTGGGGAGGCGTAGACATCTTTGTCAACGGGTCGCTATGCGGTGCTGACACGTTTGCGATGTCTAAGCTGCCGACAGTGGCTCCGCCTAGACAATGGTTGTTTGGTGTGAGTCCTGAGCGGGTAACATGGCAAAGGCTGCTAGATCCTTCTGCAGGAGAAACGTATGGCGAGCGGAGAAGCTGAAGCTTATTTGGCAAAAACGACGACGATTCTAGATGAGGCAAAAAGACTAATAACCGGAGACAGGGACGGAGATTACGGTCCTCCCAGTGAAGACTTTGAAACTACTGCGTTGATGCTGTCGGGCGTTTTGAGTGCCAGGTTGCGCAAATCTATTGTGGTCGATCCGTCTATGGTTCCTATTCTCATGTCTGCTTTGAAACTGCGGCGTGAGTCTCACAAGCCCAAGCGTGATAACGATGTGGACAATTGCGGCTATGCTGGCTGCAAGGAGATGGCTGAAGACAAATGGCAAAAACAAGGATACTGGCATGAGTTGTGGCAGCGCTTTTATTCTAGCGAGGCAGGCCCCGTCGTCTGGTATTTAGCTAGTCCTTATACTGCTGATGACGATCTTATACGCCGCTCTAGAGCCGCGGTTGCTCGGAGAGTGACGGGGCGGCTGCTGCAGGGCGGGATCCATGTTTATAGTCCGATTAGCTATTCAGTAGATCTTGTGCGCGACCGACAGCTTCCCGATACCTGGAAATTTTGGCGCGAGTTTAGTGCAGCTATGGTATCTGCGGCGTCGGCTGTATGTGTTCTTAAGCTAGGCGGATGGGAAAAGTCAGTGGGCGTTGCTGCGGAGATAGAGTTGGCTACGGAACAAGGCAAACCGGTAGTGTACATTGTTGAGGGTGGTTGCGTGGCGGCGCTGCGTCAGCACGAGAGAAGGTTGTTTACGCTCAATGGCGCCAAGTGATAAGCATATAGCTCTAACTCACGAGTCGATAGGATGGTTAGCTCGTAATCGCAGCTCGTCGGGTGTGCGCGCCGCTACAGAGTTCTCGTGGTTTGCTGAAGGCAAAGGCGTGATTTATGACGCTGCCGCCCTTTGCTGGTACGCGCGGCGCGATTTGTTAAAAATAGTAGGTAACGAATACGCTAATTGCAGGTTTGACTTGAAGGATCCAGGTCCCACTGGCAGGGGCAATTATGTAGCCTGCGTGTTTGAAACCAAGGTCAGTCGGTCTGATTATCTGAGTACTTTTGGTCCTAGCAAGCAGCCGCGTCCGCTAGCTGGTAATTTACACTGGATAGTACTAGCCAAGAAAGTTGCTAGTCCTAGCGAAATTCCTAGTCCCTGGGGCGCTCTTGTTGAGTTTGGCCGTGGTCCTATGCTGCGTCTACGGGAAGTCAAGCGTCCGTCGTTGGTACAGGTGAATCGAGATCAGCTAGCGGTCTTTACTGAGACTATGTTATGGTTGCAAGGTCGCAAGCGTGAAGGTTTTATACCGCCTTGGCAGGATCTGGAAGACTTGGATGGTGGCGATGACATGGAAGCTTTTTGGAGGCGCCGGTATAATATGGTGAAAAGCCGGGACTCGTTGGAATTCGAGCTGCCGTGCGAGGCCGACAGATCTGACATCTAGTTCTTCAGTGGAGGCTTTCACCGTGGAAAAGGATTATTCCAAGCTAGTCAAGATGTTGTTAAAGCACCACAGGATTAGGGTTAACTGGTGGACGGCGAGCGCGATACCCCTAGAGCGTCTTATAGAATGCGAGGAGCCTGCCACTTTGGAAACGTATTTGACCGCGCTGCACGAGATTGGTCACGTCGTACTGGGTCATTGCACCACGGAAGCGATATGGAGGCACGAGTGCGAGGCTTGGGATTGGGCTGTAGAAGAAGCTCGCATTCAAGGTGTAAAAGTGCCTTCAGATTGGATGAAGCGTATACGCGGCTGGTGTAGAGGCGAGATGAGGCGTGCAGCGAAGACCAGAGTCAAAGTGCCTAAAACATGGAGAGGCTCTGTCATTACGGTCAGGCGGTGACTATATTTTGCTGGATCTGATCTGTGTTTTGTCATCTGCGGCAGCTGGCATCAGCTGCCGCATCTTTTTTGGAGAGTCAAATGGCTAAGCAGCCGCGCAACCGTGTGTGTCCGTACTGTCACAAAAAGTTTGCATCAAAGGGGCTTTTCAGTCATATGAGGGCTTGCAAGAGCAACCCCACAGTGAAGCAAGCGCGCAAGGCCACCGTCGATACCCCGCCGACGAATTTGAGTGCTGAAACGATAAGGAAGCTAAGCACTCTCGTTGATAACTTGCTGGAGAACGACGCTGCGGTCGAAGTGGTTATCGAGAAGCTTACGCTCAAGCTGTACTGAGTGTCGATACGGAATGGGCGGGTAGTCGGCCAAAGCCGGCTGCCCGCCTTGATCAAGGGTACATACAGATGAGCACGTATATTGTTCGGCTCGCCAGAGGTTCGTCTACGTTGTGTAGCAAAGGTTGCCGGCATACCGCATCGTCGACAACGGGGAGAAGGTTTATATCTTTTCGCGTCACCGAGTCGCGAAACTCCGGTCGTTTTTCCAAGTCTACGTTCGTTTCGAGCCGCAGGTCGGTAGCACAGACTTGTTGCAGAAGCGCAGCAACTGGTCCATTCGATAAGCGTACTAATAGCTTCTCTCTGAGCTGTACTAAAACACGGCCCAGCCATTCGATAAGCGTGCTCTGGATGCGAGAGATACAACGGCGGCGGGCAAGGAGGGCCGAAGAGCGATGTATTATTTGACTTTGGTACATGGTGTGGATACAAGCATATCCAGCAGTAACTGCGGGGCTGGAAGATATTGTACGGCATCTACGTGTTCAGGAAGCAGGTTCTCCTCTTTTCATGTGATGAGGTCCAGTAGCAGGCATTACGAAACGTACAATTATTCAGCATCTCTCTATATGCCTAGAGGGCGGGATGCGGCAGTCAGATATAAGAGGAGTATAGCAAGCAGGTCTCGTGGCCAGCTTAGAAGTCATTCATCTTTGCCGTTACAACAAGTACGTAGAAGGTGGTCAGTGGTTTAATGCGGTTTGTCATGATCGTCATGAAGGAAACGATTCATGGATGTAGTTATAGGTATTGATCCTGGCATGAAGGGCGCCGCGGTTGTCTTAGGTTCAAGCGGTTGTTTGATAGCAGCGCATGATTTGCCAGTGATCAAGACAAAGGTAGGAAGGACCGAGCGTCCTGATTATGATATCGTAGCATTACGCGAGCTGTTGCGTATGTACGTGCCGGATAGCAAAGATTACATGGTAGGTCTGGAGCAGTTACGAGTGAGGCTTCTTCCCGGCAAGAAGGCGGCGTTTTCTATGGGTTACAGCCGTGGTGTGCTGAGAACCATGCTCGTTATGGACGCGCATCCTATGCTTGAGATTCAACCTAATAAATGGATGAAGGCGAGTGGGTTAGTAGGCGCCACAAAGCAGCAGATTACAATGGCCGCCAGAGAGAGGTGGCCAGAGCTGTTGAACAGGTCCAGGATTCCGAAGGCGGGTTCGGGCCGCGCAGATGCGGCATGGATTGCGCTGTACGTGCTAAATATGTAGGGAGGCTGTGATGAGTGATAGTTGTGTACATGTCGTGTACGGGACAGAGGTGATAATTGGCAACCTCGAAGATGTAGATGTCGATCAGGTTATTGAAGATGTGAATTCGGATGAGCTATCGCGGTTCATTTTGCTTCCCGCAATCGCCGGTACTGATTTTTGTTACGTGCTGGGTTTTAGGGATATGCACTACGAATCTGACGGACCAGTGTTAGGCATAGATCCTGACAGATTGCGTCCGGCGGACGGGCAGATGCTTCATAGTAGGGCTTTAGGTGCTTTTGCTGACAAATGGGGTATAGAGTGTGTAGGGGAAGCGGGCTGGTTCGTAGTAGCTACTGATAGGTAGGTATATGATTAGCAAGACCAGACAACTGGCTGAAAACGATGTAGGCTGGGTGGACGTATCAGATAAGGCCGGTTATCCTTCATTTGGCCGCAAAGTAGGTAGCTGGGTGGTGGAGGTTTACCAACCTGACGGAGATGAGTGGTACTGGACGCTGGTGTATGATCCTGGCCAGGCACACAAGGGCTCGCAATCGGCTAAGGTAGCTGCTACTACTATGGTGAAGCAGCTGATCGGTGTTGGTGACGGAGAAACGTTGTGGGACAGGCAGGTCTAATAACCTGTGCGCGGTCGCAGGGTGTTCCTGCGCGCGTGTTTTTTCATAGCAAGTTGGAGGTTGAAGCATGCCGTCATGGTCTAGAGTAAGCGCAAGCGATAATCCATACGCTGCGCGGCAGGCTGAAGATGCCTTGTGTCGTAGTGGGCACGGTGTTGCTGTACGGACACAATACACTTCTGAAGAGGTGATAGGTCCTTTACTGCAGGAGTGTAAAGATGCAGGCTGGAGTTTTGAAGCCGTAGAAGCTGTGAGAGCAAGATTCTACTCTCACAGCTGTCACATCCTCCGCGTTGAGCGCGAGGTGCGTGAAGCTATGGCTGGAGGTCACAAGCGGCTGCAGCTCGACTTGCCGGAGGACGCGAGCTCGGTTGCTATACTGCGCCTTGTCAGGAGGAAACGATGATAGCAGTGTACGGGTACTCGGATGATCTGGTCGAGGTGGAAGGGTGCTTGACTGCTGAATTTGGTTGTTATGATGAAGGGCTGCAGTACCTGGCGTTTTCCGATGGCACAGTTCTATCTGTCGATTACAGTAACGGTTTGTGGCGTATCAACAGGATTGTGAAGGGAGAAGCCGAATATACTAAGGCCGAAGCTGTGGGTGATGGTGTAAAACACGAGAGTCTGCCTGGCGCGCTGGCAAAGAGCGTTCCCGGCCATTCTGACGTAGTTATTCTATCTGGAGACATGGATTGGGTTACGTTTGGCAAGCATTTTCGCCGGCGTGATCCTGGTCGATGCGGCGCGGTGCTGTAATGTCGGGGCGTGGCGAGGGCGCTGGGACTTGTCCCAGCGCCCGGCCAATTATCAGGAGAATTGTGTGAGCAAGGATGAGCCTGTTCTGAGCTCTTGGCAGGAACACGTATATCGTAGTCTAGCGCTTGGCGGACCCAAGGCGTCTACGTATACACGTAAATATGGGTGCTATTCTGCTTCGGTTTTTCAACGCCGCGGCGACATAGGAACGCGTCTTTGGCGCGGTCGTGTAGTTTGGCGTTGCCCTTGTTGTGACAGTCTTCGACTGGTAGGGGATCCTCCTTGTATAACCGGTTCCCTGCCTTTTGTTCAGACTGCTGCTTCGATGCGTATGATTCAGGCCCACAAGGAAGGAGAGATTGGGTATGAGCCAGATCCGGACGAGTTCTGCTAAGAGAGGATCTGGTAGCTGCTGGCTGCCAGTTTCATCTCTTGCGGTGGAGGACGGAAAATGTCATTGAACGACGAGAATGTGTGTTTGACAGATCGGCAGGCTCGTGTGTTGCTTAAGGCAGCAAGCGCATATGATCAGAGCGAGTGTGAGAACGGGTGGGAAAGACGGTCATTGTCCAAGGCGTTGGGCAAACTAAGATCGCGGCTGGACTGGAAAAATACTGATCCAGTTCCTGCAGCATCTCCACTTGATGAGTTGCAGGATTTGATTGTATACCCGGAGGATATCAAGCTATACATAGATACTAACAGGCCTACGGCGCGGTGGGTATTTTCAGAGCAGTGTTCTATCACAGTGCGTGCTGAGACTGCGGAAGATGGGCTGCATGGCCTGCGCGTCCATGACGGGTCATTTGTGGGCAGACTTGCTGTAACGCCTGATGCTGCTAATGCACTGTATCTTTGGCCTGGCGCGGCTGTTAGGAGCCTAGATAAGTTTGAAAGTGGGTGATAGCTGGATGTTGCCTTTAATTTACAGCGGAATCGATGCGCACCTGCTTTTCAGGGTTGCTTCTACTTCGTCTTCGTCACGGTTTAGGGCTGTGCGTGGTTCGTCGTCAGGACCGGGGATTGCCGGTCAGCGAGAAGAAATATGGCGGCGGTGTACCTCTAAAATTGATATTGATATAGTAAAATCCAGCGCGCAAGGACGTTCGGGCAGTTATTCGTTCAGGTTGGAACTGAAGCAGCCAGAGTGACAGGAAGAAACATGAAAATCTACGTGTCGGCAAGCAGGTCGCGCAAGCCGATGATGCTGAATTGGCGTGAACGCTTGCGTGTATCTGGTCACAAGGTGCTGTCTGAGTGGTTGGATGACAATGACGATATCGATGTTAGGGCTTACGACCGTACGATTAAGGCAAGAGTCAAGCGCGATCTCATTGATATGCAGCAAGCGAGTTGCGTAATAGTGGATACTGAAGTGCGTGATAGGGCTTATATGTGGATCGAAGTCGGTGTAGCGCTGGAAAGAGGAATTCCTATCATCGGGGTAGGAACTTCTTACGGCACGTTGATGTACCTGCCGGGAATCAGGCTCGTTTCCACGATTGACGAGCTGCTCGATTACCTGGATAGTGAGGATTTAGAGGATGTCTTCTAAGAAGAAGCTCGTCTTGCTGTTCGAAAACGACGATTACAGGATCGTTCATGATGTTGATGAGCGTGTTGTGGAAGTAGAAGCCAGGATTCGACACGCTATGGGTGAGCAAGGGTGGATGGGTTTATTCAGCGTCGATCTAGGCGAACACGTCAGTGATCCGGTACTGATAGTTGATGAGGTTCACTCAAACGTTCTTTATGTTCCTGATGAGTTACTTGGTTATCTGCTGGTCGCTTTGCTGGAGTTGGCCGAGTGAGGTAAATATGCCTGATTTTTCTATGCCTAGAGGTGTTCCGGCGTTTTGTTTGGATTGTGATAAGTTGCCGGATTGCCGGCAGGCTGAGAACATGACCGCTGATACGGTGCCGGTAGACGGTTATATTCTCGATAACGGTTCGGTGGTATGCGGCGAATGCAAGGGATGCGGTGACGAGAAAGCGCTTCCAATCGCTTCTGGTGAAGAGTTTGACTGTCCTCAGCACTGTGAGTGTTGCGGCGTGCCGCTGATACATGCCTTGACCAGCGACGGCGTTGAATATGTTCGTGAGCATTTACAGGATAGGGACGGCTGTTGTAGGGAGTTGTGGCCAGCAGTGTGGGCTGACTATCTGGATGATGAGGATGGGACGGAAAGGCTTTCCTGTCATGAAGAATTTTCTCGCTGTCTGGATGCTTATGTTGCTGATATTAAGCGCGATCTAGAAGTAGTGCTGTCTGAGACACAGAAATGGGCAAAGCAGGAAGCAGATAACATAGACGCTGCTGCTGTATATTGGGGCCGGGATAGTTTTTGGTTTATAGTGGCGCATAAGGATGCCTACAATCCTTGCGCTCTTAGCCAGCGGTTATCGGCATTCGACGCCTCTGTATCGAATTTGCTGTGTACACGTCTGGGATGTTGTGAGATACCTGGCCCCATCAACCCATCATCTGAGTTGTATATGCTACGCGCATACCCTTCCAGGCAGGAGAGCAACGATGGGAGATCCGAAACGGAATGAGGTGTTTGCATCGTTCATTCGCAGGAATTTTCCTAAAGCTGAAACGGCTCTAGTGGTAGCTGACGGTCACGGTTTGCTGGCGCGTAAGCTGGCTAATAAAAAATTCAAGGTGCGGGTTATCGAGAACAATCCCAGATTTGCTGGGCGCCGGCACAAACGCATACAGTATGAGAAGGGATGGTTTACACGTAATACATCCGTAGTCGAGGACGTTGTTGTCGGTATGCATCCTGATGAAGCTACGGCTGAGATTATTTTGGCGGCTGAATCAGCAAAAAAGGGATGGGCTGTTGTGCCCTGCTGTCTCAAGGGCGTAGAGGCCTCCGGCGTTCACAATTTTGCTGGCTGGTTACGCAAGCTGGCCAGCTTGGCTCCTTGTCGTTCCACGCATTTGAAAATGACAGGGAAGAATACGGTTCTCTGGTCCAAGTAGAGGAGGCAGTTGCAATGCGCATGCCCAAGCACGCAGTGAAGCACGTTCTTGCGGGTATGCTTTTTGGCTTTGTAGCGCTCACGATATGTCACAGGTATGGGTACGATGCGTGCTACACGTTTGTTCTAGGAGGGATCATGGGCTGGTTGGTGGCGTACATAACTATAGAGTGATTTTGCTAGTCCTGACATTTTCTGGTTGATTACAAAGCTTTCCAGCCTAACATGATCCGGCTCTTGTGCCACCGAGAGGCGTCTGTGCTGGAAGGCTTTGTTCTCTTATTAATCGTTGTGCGGAAAGTATAAGGTAGTTCTGTCGTTCTCCTTGTACGAGGGTAAAAATGAGCACATTCATGGCCTTGTCTGCTTTCTTCAGTCTGAAAGACTGTCCGGAAGCTCGTGAAGCTATTGAGTCTCTGGCGGCGTGGTTGACAGACCAGTTCGATTTCGAATATAGCTCGGCGCTTAATTCCAGAAGCGGTACGATAGATGTTGAGATTACAGGCGGATCCGAGACCAGCTGGTCCGGTGCTACAGAGATAGAGGAGCGTTTGAAGGCGCTATATCCCTGGGTAGTGGAACCTGTAACGGTGGAGAGCATATGTGATAACGAAGATTATAGCTTTCATATCGGTACGGAATCGCAGTGTTTGCGTCTTGAGAGCGAGCAGACGTTTAGACGAGTAGTTGAATTCTCGTTGCCCAGGCTGCTTGATTATCATCTGCGAGAGCTTAGACAGCGAATACAGCAGAGACTGGATCAGCTATGATTAATACGTGCTTGTTAGGCGGTCTTATCAGAGAAGAGCACAGGACGAGCAGGACGCGTCGCCGGCGTGGATCTGCGATACTAACTGGAAAGCATTGTGTATATGGTCTGATGGACAGTGTTTCCAATTACGGGGAGTTTTGCGGCGGCTACTGCTGCTGCTGTAGCTGCTCGTGTTTTGGTTTCTACGGACAGCCCGGACATGTCGGGCACTATACTACTTTGTGGTCGGTGGCTGTGTTCGATAATGGAGGTGTTGATGTTACTTCATGAAATCAGGATGGCACCTCATTTCTCAAATTGTTCTAGTGCTCGCCATACGTCTCGATCTAAGACTTCGAGAGGAAGGTATTTGAATCTTTCACGCACTTGTTATAACGGGCGTGTCATACTCAGAGGGCGCTGCGAACGCCTACATTTCAGTACATGTGATTGTGTTCGCAGGTCGGCATCAACTGTTATCAACACACAATACAGTCCCGCTGTTCGATCCAGGTGTCGTTCCAGTTCCGGTTTTCTGTAGGCTGCGCAGCCAGGGAGTAAGAGATGATCGCTGCGGTTTCGGCTCGTGTATCGCGTAATCGTACTCGCGACCGGGCATATCACTGGTCTTCGTGTTCATCTGTAAGCGTTCGCAGTCTGAGCAGGTCGAAGAACTGTTTTAAGATGCGCGGTGGTTTTGCTGTAATATATGGCAGCATGTCTCATAGTCGCAGATATGACAGCTCTTCTTGGCCAGTTGCCGGAGACCGACTTTTTATGCCAAGGTGGAGATCGCATTGTACGTATTATCGGGGCAATGACGTGTTCTGGCCGGCTTGGCACTCATGGAGCGAGAAGGGGGGATCTGGTTAGGAGTGGCGATGATTGTTTCAGTGCTGGATTCAATTCTGCCTTACGCCGGGCCGGATTCGAATGCGAGATGGGGGCGCAGACGTATACGCATATGTAAAGCCAGTTCGGCACGGGCTAAGGCGCATCTTCTTGTTGCAAGCTGCGCTTCGTGGCGTATGTGCAGTATCTGTTCTCATACCTCTTTCAGGTGTGCGCCTGTTCGCAGGTCTACATGCTGTATGCGGAGCAGCTCGGCAAGCAGGGGCCGCCGAGGCAGCTGATGGGGGATGTCATCTTGAGTCAAGGAGCTTCTAGTGCTGTTTTCTTTCAGCTGGTATTGGCGGTCCTGCTCAAGGAGTGTCGTTTTCACAAGGGCCAGCAGCGCGCAAAGGCGCGCCTTATCGACAAGCAGCGGCGGTCGGAAGGTATATGCGTCCAGGGCTGCTGGCTGTAGTAGGTTGCGATCTGAATGTCGCGGCCTTCGCATGGACTATGTCTGGTCTTTTTGTAATGAGGGTGATGGTCGTAAGACTCAGCATTCCAGTGTCACAAAGAGGATCGAATAGTGGCTCTCCCTGCTTTAGCGTTTCGTCAGACTGTGTTTGGAAAGCGATCGTACGTGCCTTATAACGTTTCAAGCACTTGTGATCGTGAAGGTTCGCTGGTTATATCTGCGCATGGCGCCTGTTTACGCAGCGTTTCTGTGTTTCAGTCTTATCTTGGTCTGAGTGCCAGCGTCATGTATATGTCGTCTTACAGTCGCTGCTCGCCGTGTCATACATTGAATGCACATCTGTATCCAGGCTCAATTTGCAGAGTATGCAGGCACGGAGTTTTTGGCGCTGTGTTCGGCTCTTATTGATCAGGGAGGAACTTAGATCATGATGGTAACTGCGATCGCAGCTTCCGCTCTTTTCAGCAAGAGAAACGTCCGCCTTTCTGCTACGAACAGTACGCGTCGCAGTCTCTCTGGCAGTTTGGAAACGTTTTCCCATAGCTGGATCGTGAGCAGAGGCTGGTCTCGTTCCTGGTACCCGCCGAAGTATACGAGCGCGTTGGTCAAGGTTTTCCGGTCTTTTAATGGTTAGTGCCTTATTCCGGAGGTTGGATTTGACAGCCATAGTCTCAGTCCCGAACACTTTTTGCAGGAAAGGTTCTTGTTGTAAATAATTCTATACCAGGCGAGAGGTGGCGCGTTTCTCTTGCTCAATCTGGCAGTAGGTATTTGGTAGGCAGCAGTACGCGTATGCACAGGTGCAGCAGGGCGCGCGCAGGCTCTTTGCGAAGGTGGCGTTCGAGCGCGCACAGCGCACACAGATTCCTTCGAATCGCAGGTAATTCGGCGGGGCTCGTCTATTTACTCGTTGACACCGGTTTGGTTTTAGTGTAATCTACCTGGGTAGTTGGAACAGAAATTCTTCCGGACAAGGAGCTACTATGGTTACTGCTGATACGCTTCGCAAGGCGGCGTCTGCGGGCCGCAGGCGGAATATCGCGCTTGTAAAGCTGGCGACCGGCAACTGCACATTCGAGAAGATCAAACGCAAGGCACAGGCTTCAGGCGCCGAGGATCCTGAAGCTGTGGCTGCCGCGGCTGTTGTCAGGCACAAGAAAAAGAAAACGGGTGCCAAGAAGTCATGAGCAAAGCAGGCGGAAGGAGAATTTATTCGACGGCGTGCGGCCAACCCCCCTCCAGCCACACGCACCAGCGTACCTCTCCTTCCGCCGTACCTCTATATGGAGGCAAGGCGGTAGATTGGTTATCTACGACCAGGTTAGGACCAGGCAATCACAAGGTTCACATGCCAGGCGGCAGGGTAGTAGAGGGGCTTGCCGGCCCTCGCATACGCGCGGCGCTAGCGCAGCTGAGAAGGTATAAAGCGGCGAGTTATGGCAGCGGAGAGGATAGATGTACGGTGTATAGTCAGGCTGCTACACCCAATCGTACATGGTCGGCCTGGTATACACGTTTGTTTGCTAGTCCTAGCAAAGTTCTAGGCAAAAGGAGATCGAATTGGCGACGATTGACGAGTTGATCGAGGCTGCCACGCAGTCGAAGGAAGCGTTCGTGCCTATGCCTGGCGGGCAGATGCAGCAGCCGGCTATTTCTCCTGACCAGGCGATGACTGATCCTGCGTTTGCTCAGTCCATGTTACAGGCTGGTCAGGCGGCTCCGGGCATGCAGGGTGCCATGCCTCCTGCGGGTGCCATGCCTCCTGCGGGTGCTATGCCTCCCGCGCCTGTGCCTGAGCAGCAGGGAGATGAAGGTCGCGCTACCAACCAGGAAATCTTGCAGGTGGTGGCTGATTTGTCTGCCAAGATGGACATGTTGTTACAGACTTTGGGCTTGGCTGCTCCGGCCATGCCTCCGCCTCCGCCTGGTCCTGCTGGTGCGCCTGCTGGCGCCCCGTTGCCCCCGCCTACAGGCGAGATGGGGCAGGTTGTGGCGGCCAGTGACAAAACGGCAGGGGATTCTCAGAATTCAAATGCCCCTGTTGTACACAGGGGCATTTGCAAAATCCTGGAGGAGCTCAATGCGTCTCAGGGTTAGGCGTGCCGGCTTGTCACGCGAGTGGGTTGAGGACGTGGTAGGTTTCACGTGCATGACGAATACGGGCCAGCCTTTTTACACATTCATGGAGTTTGGCAACCGGATTGTCGGTTGTTCTGACAGAGAGGACGAATTCAAGCGGCTGACGAAGGCCGTTGATCCAGACTTACTGGAGGTCAAAAATGGACAAGCAGGCTAGGGACAAAGGTTATGCTTTTCTGGCCGGCATTTGCAGGTTTGGCAAGGAGGCCAAGCTTGAGCCTGATCAGGTCGATCAGTTGGCGGCTGTGACGTTGAATGCGCTGCCTGTATACAAGTTTATGCAGGCGAAGGAGGCTGGTGTTGAGACTTTGGCTGCCGACATGTCGGCAATCTGGGGTCTTGAGAAGGCCGCGTCTGCCGAGGATTTGCAGCAGGTGAGTCCTACCGAGCATTGCCAGCGCACATTGCAGGCCATGTCTGATAATCTGGACAGGGTCTGTGAGGTCGTAGGTGGTTGGCTGTAAACCAGTTATAGCCAGCTTTTTTTTCTTAGCTATCAAGGAGCTGAGTGATGATGACTAAAACCGATCGATTGCTGGTTAAGCTGGCTGCTGGCAGGCAGATAAAGCGAGCTGGTTTGTTCGATCCCAAGGAACTACCGCTGCCGGCTGGCGCTATTGGAGCACTGGGTGCCGGTGGCGCTGTGGGTGGTGGTGTACTGGGCGGAACTGCCGGCCTGTTGTACGGCTTGGTGCGTGATCGAGCCTTGGCTCAGTTGCTGAAGCTGACAGCTGCGGGTACTGGTATTGGCGCTGTGGCTGGTGGTTTGGGTGGTCTGGGTGCCGGATCGATGGCGCGGTATGTGCCCGATGCTGGCGGAGATGGTACCGATGCTATTAAGCTAGGTCCATTCATGGTAGGCGAGGGCAGGTAGAGGGCAGCATTGAGTCTGAAGCTGGGAATCATTCTGCTTCTGTGCGTGTTGGCTGCGTGTAGTGCGGCTGCGCGCAAGCGTCATCCTGATTTGTGGCTACAATGCGGAGCCTGCGGGTACAAGCGCAGACTCCGCTTTGACCTGCAGCAGGCTAATTGTCCTAAGTGTGGAGCCAAGCTGCGTTTGGTAGGATGAGCAGCATCTGTTAGGAAGGACGTCAAAATGGATTCGGAGCGAAGATCGCTGATAAAGTTGGCTTATGGCGCAGGTCCTGGCCAGTTTGCCCACATGAGGACATCTACAGCGCCCGACAAGCCGCAAGCAAAGGCAAAGCCAAAGCCACATCCGGCTTCCAATATACCTTGGCGGGAGCCGCCTGCAGGCGCTAAGGATGTTAAGACGAAGTATGAGCATAGGCCGGACGCGCGTAGAGGGATGTATGAAGGTTACAAGAGGACGACCACGTACAAGCAGCCGGCTTCGTTACAAGAGAAGCTGGAGCTTATGCCTTGGACAGCGGGTGCCGGAGTTGCAGCTGGCGGGCTAATGGGCGCTTTGTACGCTCTCATACGTAATCGCGCAGCGGCAAAGTATGCGCTTATTGGTGGCGCAGCGGGCGGTCTGATGGGCGCTGGGGTGCCCTTTGCTTTCAGCCCTGACGTACCTGTAACGGAGACTCAGGCGGGCGTAACCGGCCCCGGCATCCACCGAACGTCCAAGACAGTACGGCAGGTAGGTCAGCCGTGGCCAGATCGGCTGTCTGCGGCGGTTAAACGGAGATTTCAGCAGAGTGAGTAACGGAGCGTACAAGAAGTGGAGACATGAGAGGGTTGAGCAGGCTAGGCGCAAGCTGGACAAGGCGGCTGAGAAGGTGCCTGGAAACGATTTGGTCAGCAAGCTAAAAGCGCTGACAAGGAGGTAGGCAGTTGGCAATCACGGATTACGATCCTTACAAGGCCTGCGGGGCTGTCTGCCATATGTATCAGGGCTTTCTAAATCATCCTGCGTACACAATTGGCAGCAGCAGCGATGCTGAAATTAGAATCGTGGTGATAGACGAGGCGAGTCCTTTTTATCGTTGCATTGGTACACAGGTGCGGATGCTGAAGGATCATATGGTTTGTCAGCTGGATGCGTTGCCGGGTTTCAGGCTTTTCAAACGCGATGACATAGCGTTGTTAGCTGGTCAGCTTGCGTCTCAGGATGAAAAGGACGAGGACGAGCAAAATTCGCCCAAGTCCGTTTCGTGCAATGTTGACGTCAGCAAGCTACGGTTATACGGGCAGGGTGCCTCGCATCTGCAGGAAGCCTTGCAAAACGGGCCTATATGCACTGCGTGCGGCGGATGTACCGATTGTGAGCAAGCAAATGAAGACTGCAAGGACAACGGACGGGAGCAAGACGGTTAAGGTTCTAGGTTATCATGATCCTGATTGGCCGGGTTTATGGGGCCTGGCTGACTTGTCTATGAAGCCTATTAGCCAAGGTTCCACGTACTCGCTGTACTCATGCAAGGCTGCCGCTGTGCCCAAGAAGAAGAGAAAGAAGAAGAAGAAAACGTCCAGGCTGTACCTGAAAATGCCTGATGGTTGGAGGGAGAAGCGTCGGTTGGCCAGGGATTCTTTCTTGCGCGGTTTTGACATGGCCAGCAAGCATACTAACGTCAAGTCTGCGCAGGCTGGTCAGCTTTATACGATCATTCGTGACAGGGTTTTGGTGCGTATCCTTTCTTAGGAGCAGCCAGCATGCCCCGCACTACAGTCGGCAGTGTTCTGGTAAACTCCGCCCTACCGCCCGATTTACGGGATTATCATCGTATATTGGATAAGGGTAATACGCGCGAGCTGGCTCGCCAGCTGGCCGAGCTGCATCCGCGGACTTATGCCGATGTCATGCGCAGGCTACACGAGCTTGGCTGGTACATGGCATATCGTCAGAATGCGACCCTTCGCTTGTCGGATCTGAAAACGCCTGTTATCAAGCGCAAGTTGATGTCCAAGCTGGACGAGGAGCTGAGGGCAGTTCGTACTGATGCTGAGCGCGTTGCTGTTTTGGAAAAGTTCGTGCCTATACTTCAGGACACCATTTACGAGGACGCACTCAAGCGGGACAATTCTCTGGCGCATCAGGTGAAAGCCGGCAGCCGTGGCAACCCGGCGCAGCTGTCTACTTTACTAGGTTCCGATTTGATCTCGTATGATCACAAGATGCGTCCTATTCCTTTGCCTATTCGCAATAGTTATGCGGAAGGTTTGACGCCTCAAGAGTACTGGGCCGGGTCATACGATACTCGCAGGGGGGAGATTGCTACCAAGTTTGCCACACCCAAAGCAGGCTTCTTTGGCAAGCAGTTGGCGATGGCTGCGCATAGACTGGTAGTAACCAGCGACAAGATAAGCACGAAGGATTCAGATGTAGGCTTGTTGCTGGAGCCTACCGAGGACATGTTAGGGTACGTATTGGCCAGGCACGCAGGAAACATGCCTGCCGGCACGGTTGTTACTCCTGATGTGTTAGCTCGTTTACGTAAGCGTGGTAAAAAGGTGCTTGTGCATTCGGTGATCTGTGATCGTCAGCCTCGCGGCATCTCGGCAGCAGCAGCAGGTGTACGCGAGCGCGGCCGTCTGCCTTCGGTGGGTGAGAACATAGGCGTGACGGCGGCACAGGCGTATGCCGAACGTCTTTCTCAGTCTCAGTTGAACGTCAAGAACCAGGGCGGCGATGCAGCGTATACAGGTTTCGACTTCATCAACAGGCTGGCTCAGGTGCCCAAGGTGTTTCCAGGCGCGGCGTCGGTAGCGGAATCGGACGGGTCCGTTACTCGTATTGAGCCTGCGAAGCAGGGTGGCACATATGTTTACATCAACGGGGATCAACATTACGTGCCTGCTGAGCGGGAAGTCACAGTGAAGGTAGGCAGCAAGGTAGAAGCCGGGGATGTATTGTCTGACGGCATTCCTTCTCCTGCTGTGGTTGCCAAGTACAAGGGTGTTGGAGCGGGCAGGCTCAACTTTGCTCGCAGGTTTCACGAGGCGTTTCAGCGGGCTGGCATGCACGTGCATCCGAGGAACTCGGAGCTGGTAGCGCGGGCGTTGGTGAATCATGTGCGCATGCGTGAGCCGATTGGTAATTGGCTGCCGGATGACATTGTGGAGTACGATGCTTTGGCGGCTGCCTGGAAGCCACGAGACGGCGCTGAGACGGTGCAGGCGTCACGTGTGCGTCCTGGCGGGTATCTGGAGATGCCTGTGTTGCATTACAGCATAGGCACCCGCATTACGCCTACAGTTGCCAAGGAGATCCGCGAAAGCGGGGTGGATCTGGTGCACAAGCATACAGAGCCGCCTCCGTTTGACGTTGAGATGGTCAGGTTGATGGATAATCCGGCTAAAACGGACGACTGGATGGCGCGCATGGGCGCGTTTAACCTGCGCCGGAGCACGACAGAAGCCGTGCAGCGGGGTCGCACTGCTGACATACACGGCACCTCATTTGTGCCTGGGTTGGCGATAGGTACTGAGTTTGGAAAAGGGAGACCGTACTGATGAAATCAATGGAACCGTTTTACAAGG
>Ga0180432_10002767_pt1 | contig 25954 bp, 21 predicted proteins | sample SS_ome_10_FD_132414 | JGI IMG/M metagenome (GOLD analysis project Ga0180432, IMG submission 132414) | Hypersaline lake sediment archaeal communities from the Salton Sea, California, USA - SS_1_MS_2 metaG | ecosystem: Environmental > Aquatic > Non-marine Saline and Alkaline > Hypersaline >... | reverse complement strand
CCTGTCCGGCGGAGGCGCTCGCGGCGCGTACGAAGTGGGGGTGTTGCGGGCGCTGCTCAAGGACGGCCCCCCCATCCAGATGCTGGGCGGCGCCAGTATCGGCGCCATCAACACGGTGGTGGCGGCCACCGGCCAGCTTGAGGACGTGGTCGACGTCTGGCAGAACACCCCCACCCTGAAGGTCTACCGGCCCCGGCTGGACGTCTGGAACTTTCTCAAGTGGCAGTCGTTGATGAACAACACCGGCCTGATGAAGCGGCTGCGCGATCAGATCCACTGGGCCCGGCTGCCCCATTCGCCGCTGCAGGTCTTCATCTCGGCCACCAACATCACCCTGCGCACCAACGAGGTCTTCACCAACTCCGACATCACCTACCGGCACGTCCTGGCCTCGGCGGCCATCCCCATCCTGTTCCCCCCGGTCCGCATCGGCAAGTACTGGTACATCGACGGGGCCTTCTCCATGCTGCGCCCGCTCAAGCCCCTGCTCAAGGCCGGGGCCGAGCAGATCTTCACCGTGTTTTTGAGCCCCCGGCGTCCGCGGATCCGGCCGCCCACCTCCCTGTCCGAGCTGGCCGATCGGGTGCTGGAGGTGATCCTCTCCTCGTCGATCGCCGCCGACCGCAAGCAGATCGAGAACACCAACGAGGAAATCGACCGTCTGGTGGCCGCCGGCGTCGACCCGGCGACCTTCCAGCACAAGCCCTACCGCCCGGTAAAGGTCATGTCCATCTACCCCTCCCGCGACCTGGGCAAGGTGGGCAGCTACCTGCACATCTCAGGCAACAAGGCCCGCGAGCTGATCGAGCTGGGCATGACCGACTGCTACCGGGTGCTCAAGCGGCACAAACTAATCTAGCTCAGGACACGAAGGCCGTGCGGTGTCGCTTTCGCAACAGGAAGAGGAAAAATGGTCCGCCTAAAAATGCCGTGACCACGCCGACCGGGGGCTCGGAGGACAACGGCACGAAGAGCAGGCGGGCGGCCAAATCGCACAGGACCAAAAAGGCGCTGCCCAGAAGAACCGAGGCGGGCAGCAGCAGGCGGTGGTCCGGGCCCAGGATCAGGCGGGTCAGGTGCGGGACTATGAGGCCCACGAAACCCACTAACCCCGAGACCGACACCGCCAGGCCCACCAGCAACGACGCGGAGAAGAATATGATCGTCTTGGTCTTCTCCACGTCCACTCCCAGGTGGGAGGCGCCTTGCTCTCCCAGGGCCAAAGCGTTCATGCGGCCGGCCATGCAGAACAGAACCGCTATACCGATCGCCACACCCACGGCGACGATCAGCAGTGTGGAGAACTCCTGGTAAGTCAGGCTGCCCATGAGCCAGACCAGGATCTCCTGGGTCTTGGTGGCCGAGACCACGCTCTTTATGAACATGATCACCGCCGAGGCGAAGGCGTTGAAAACCACGCCCACCAACAAAACGGTGATGGTGTCCACCCGGCCGCCCACCCGCCCTATGCCGTAGACCAGGAAGGTGGCCGCCACCGCGCCCAGAAAAGCCGCGGGGCCTTCCAGGGCCAGGCTGGCGGCTGCGCCCCCGCCGAGCAAAGCCAGGGCCAGGGTGCCGCCCAGGGCCGCGCCGCCGGAGACGCCCATGATGAAGGGATCCGCCAGGGGGTTGCGCAAGAGCGCCTGGAAGGCCACCCCCACAGCCGCCAGGGCCGCCCCCACCAGGGCGGCCAGCAGCGTCCGGGGCAGCCGGGCCAGAAGCACGGTGGCCGCCTGTGGATTGGTATCGGGATCCAGCGGCCACAACGAGGCCCAGTCGGTTCCCCCCGGGCCCAGCAGGCAACCGGCGGCTATGCACACCAGGACCAGGATCAAAAGCAGTCCGTTGACCAGCAGGAAACGCCGGATTGTCAGCGCCGGAGCCACGGCGCAATCATATGTTCCATTGCCAGGCAAGTCCAGGCCGTGATAGGCAAAAGAACATGAACGAGATCGTCAAAGCCTGCCCGGCGCTCGGCCAAGTACTGAATGCCGATCCTTCTCTCAAGGCCGTCCTGGCAGATCTCGAAAAGCACTCTCTCACCGGCTCGTTCGCCAAGTATCTGGCCGGCGCGGATGCCCAGGCCGTGCGGACCTTCCTGGAAGACGCCGGGCGGCTGGACCTCTCCCGCATCGAGTTCCACCAACAGGCCCGGCGTCGCGGGGAACAACAGGTTCTTTCCATCAACGACGTCGCGCCGGTTCCACTGGTCACCCTGGAGAAACAGCAGGCCCGAAGGGCCGGCGACGCCAGCGCCGGCCGGGACTCCCTGGCCGACGGCCGCTGGGCCTCGGTGGCCTTCGCCGGAGGAGCGGGCACCCGGTTCTTCTCGCATCTGGAAGAACTGGAAGAGGCTCTGCCCCGGCCCAACGAGGCTCTCCTCGACAGGAAGTTCGATCCCTCGGAGCCCAAGGGCAACTTTCCCATCTCGCCGGTGGGTGGACTCAGCTTCTACGAGAACATCATTGCCGAGGCGCTGGCCGCCGCAGTCGACTGCGGCCGGGTTCCCTGGGTGCTCTTCATGACCAGCCCGGTCACCCACGATCACACCGTTCGGCTCCTCGAGGCCGGCGGTCTGTGGGGGTTTCCCAAAGAGTACCTGGTTCCATTCATGCAGGCCCAGGAACCACGCCTGGACGAGGACGGCGATCTGATCGTGATGGACGATTCGGGGCATCTGGCCTTCACCGGCGACGGCCACGGCGGCGTGTACCGGGCGCTCCTGGCCGGCGATAACCTGCTTCGGAAGATCACCGCTGACGGGGTGGCCCATCTGGTAATGCACAACGTTGACAACCCCGCCGCCCGGCCCTTCGCACCCGCCCGGCTGGGCTTCCACCTTCGCGAGGGCGCCCTGTTCACGCTGTCGGGAGTGCGCAAGACCGATCCGGCCGAGAAGGTCGGCCTGCTGATGCAGTTGAAGAAAAGCGGCAGGGTGGAAGTGGTCGAGTACAACGTTCTTTCACAAGAGGTGGCCCGGGCGCGGGACGAAGAAACCGGCCGTCTGCAGCACGAGGCGGGCAACGCCAATACCAACCTGATCGCCGCCGAGGCCGTCCGTCCGGACATCGAGCCAACCCTGTACACCGGCAAGACGGTGCCTTCCCGCCGGGGCCCGGTGACCTCCAGCTCCCTGGAGATGCTCAACCAGCACATCACCCGGCTGCTGGATCCGCAGAGAGTCCGCGCCTATGAGGTCGAGCGCCGGGAGTTCTTCATGCCCACCAAGAACATCACCGGCGCAGACTCGGCCGAGTCCACCAACCGCATGCTCTCGGATCGCTTCGCCAAAAAGCTCTCACAGGCCGGCGCCGAGGTTCATCCGGATGCGCTGTGCGACCTGCACCCGGCCTGCACCGAAATGGGCCCCGGTCTGAAACTCGAGGCCGGTGCGCGTATCTACATGGGCGCGCGCCAATCCGACGCCCAGGGTGCCCCGGTATGCGACGGCCCGCTTGTCCTGGAGCCGGGCAGCTCCCTGGTGGTCTACGCCTCCCGGCCCTATGGCGATATCCGCGCCGATTCGTCGCGACAAATAAAGATCGACGCAGCCAAGGCCAGCCGGCTGAAGATTGGAAGCGGGGTGACGATAAAGAAAGGCGTCCGGGTGGTGCTGCGCATCGGCCCGGGCACCCGGCTGACCATACCGGCCGGCCGGGAAATATCCCAGGACATCCAGGGAGAGGTAGGACCCGGTGAAGATCAAGAGCTATAGTGTTTTCATAGCCGTCCTGTTTCTGGCCGGCTGTGCCAAGAAGGAAATCCCGCAGGGCATCTGCGGCATGCCGCTTCTGGAAGCCGACGGCATCCGCTTGAAAAGCGGGTCTCCCCCGGTCCTCGAGGCCACCGGCTTTCCCGCATCGGTGAGGATCGCAAACTCCGATCCGGCCGAGACCCGCACCTGCACGTTCGAGCTCACCGGCCCTCAGGTCCGCCCCGAGCAGTTGTTCTTCCGCTTCGGGCCCAGGGACGCCCGGGTCGAGGTCCTTTCGAAGGACCGGGTGCGCATCACCTACCCGATCCGATTCCGTTCATACGGCGTCGTATCCCTGGAGCCGGTGGTGACCGCGCCGGCGGACCCCCGCAGATTCGAACATGCCGGGCTCTCTTTCGGGGTTAGCGGCGGGGCGCTACTGCGCATCGAAGCCGGGGTTCCGCGGATCCGCTCCCTGGGCCCAGCCACCCAGGTTCAAATCAAAAACGGCGGCGGGGAAAACCGGCACCTCGAACTGCTCGTGGACAACACATCCGACCGGCTCAGCGAAGCGCAGATGCGGGGAGTCGGTCCCGGCCGGGTCGTACTGAAGCGCGAGGGCCCGTTGGTGCTGCGCCTCACCGGAGAACTTCAGCCCGGTGAGAATGTCTGGCTGACCCTCATGCCGCGCCCGCTGCGCCATCCCTACTCCTTCATCTTCGGCGGCGACGTGAAGGAGCAGCTGGAGGTTTTTCTGGGGATGATGAAGCAAGTCCGCGCCAAGGCCGACCCGCTGTTCATGCTGGCGGTGGGCGACTATACCAGAAACAGCTTGCCCTCCGAGATCGATCTGTTTTTAAAAAAGACCGCCGATCTCCCCTTCCCGGTCTACTACGTCAAGGGCAACCACGAGTCCCGCTGCCAGGGCGACGCGCACTACCGCAGGTTCTTCGGGCCCGAGAACTTCAGCTTCAAGGTGAGCCAGATGCTGTTCATCATCATGGACACCTCGGCCTCGGTACACGACCGAACGGGCTACCGGATAACCCCCGAGGCGTTCCAGACGGCCGAGAAGGCCCTGGCACAGAATCCCTCCACCCCCTGGAAGTTCCTGTCGCTGCATGTGCCGCCCCACCCCCTGCACGGCGCCTATCAGCACAAAGACCTCAACTCCAACCTCAACGCCCAGGACGCCGAACGCCTGAAGTCATTGGCCGAGAAAAACCAGGTTTCCTACGTCCTCTCCGGCCACGCCCACCTGTACGCCCGCAAGGCGGAGAACGGCGTGGTCTACCTGACCTCCGGCGGCGGCGGCGCCCTCCTGCACAACTACAGCCCACTGCCCGGATTCTCAATCAACACCGAAAAACACCTGATGCTCTTCCACGTCACCGCCCAGGGCATAGAGGAAGAAATGATCACCCAAAAGCAACCGGCCCCAGCAGCCACGACCACAGGGGGCGGCAGGTGATGGTGCCGGCGGGGACTGTCAGTTCCCCTTCTTCGGATTCGGTCAGCAACAATCCTCGAGAGCATTTCCACTTGGACATGGACGCGCGCAGGGGGCGGGCGTCGGCTTCGCCGGTGGAGTAGGAGACGTCGATCAGGAGCGACGGCCGGTTGTCTTGCATCACTGCCAGGCCCAATCTGTCTTTTGCCCGCCAGGCCAGGGGGCGGATCTCCTGGCGCAGCAACTGGTGGAATACCGCGGTGGCGGCCAGGTCGCGGAGGTCGGGTTCGTGACTGGCCAGTAGAACTGAGAGTCCCAGATCGGTCGAGAAGCACAGACGCGAGGCGCCGGCGCGGTCTCTTTTGGAGTCTTCGATCCGGGGCACCAGGTAGATCAAGCCGGCGTCCTGCAGGTGAGAGAGAAAGGCCCGGGCTTGATCCACCGACCGGGAGAGCAGGCCCTTCATCCTGGAGGCCGAGACCTGCCTGGCGGTGTTGGAGAGCAGGTAGACCGCCACCGAGAGCAGTCGGTCCGAGCCCCGGACTTCCCGGCGGAGGAGCACGTCGAAGAAGAGGCTCTTGTGGAACAGATCCAGGAGTCCGTCTTTGGCACCCGGCAGGCCGGTCGAGGTCAGAAACGCCGGCAGGTTGTTGCGGCAGGCATCGTCATTAACCGATACACCGGTTAATTCAATCCAGGTGCGCAGATCCACCGGGAGCAGGTTTATATCCTCGTCCGAGCCGGGAGTCGCTGCCCCCGAGCGGGCGGCGGCGACTCCTACCCCGGCCTGCTTGGCCCAGTCGAGCCACCCATCCACCCGACCGACACCGTCTAGCAGCACGGTGCTCTTGCCCTTGGAGAACAGTTCCAGTGTCTCCTTTTTGGGCCTAGGCGACAGGCGGGGATCTTCCAGGTCGATGTAGGCTACCTCCGTCCCCCGGAGTCTGGTTTGGACTTCCTTTAAAACCGAGGACTTGCCTACGCCTCTTACACCGGTTACCTGAACTATTTTGTCCTGCTTCAATCCCGAAAGGACCCGGTCTACCGCGGAGATGCTCATGGATATTCTCCGATATATCGGTCAATCTTAACAAATCGGGTGGGGTTTACAAGTCCCTTTTTATGCCTATTATAGTACCCGGAGGCGGAACATGCCCCTGTACGAGTACGTCTGCACCGAGTGCAAGAAGAAGTTCGAGCTGATCAGGAACTTGTCCGAGCGGGACGAGGAGTGCGAGTGCCCGCATTGCAACAAAAAGGGGAAGATGGACCGCGAGTCCTCGCTGATCGGGGGGATCGGCGGCTCGACCAAGAGCAGTTCGGCGGGCTCCTGCGGCACCGCCGGATCACCGTTTTCCTGAAGCGTCTAGCTCTCCACCCCGGTCGGGGTGCAGAATCGAAAACAGCTTCTCGAGTCCCAAGGCCACCCGGGGTCCGGGCCTGAACCACAAAGCCGAGTCGAAGATGTGGATGCGGTGGTTCTTGACCGCCGGCAACACCTTCCAGCGCCCCCAGACCTTCCCGACCTCTGCCCGGGTCATCTCCGCGCCGGTGCCCGAGGAGGAGGCGTCGATTATCACCTCGGGCATCAGGCGGATGATCTCCTCCATGGGCACGTTGGGATAACGCATCTTCGAGTCCTTCAACACGTTCTCCCCCCCGGCCAGCTTCAGCATACCGTCACCGAAGCTGCCCGGACCCGCCGCCATGATCGGCCGGTGCCCGTACACCAAAAGAACCCTGGGCCGGCGGACGCCTTGAATCAACTCAGCCACATTAACGATGCGTTTCTTCATGCTGTCGACAAGCTCCCTGGCGGAATCCTTCTTGCCGAACAGCTCCCCCAGCGTCTTTATGACCGTGAAGATGTCCCTCATCCCATAGGAGGGCAGCACCAGGATGGGCACGCCCATCCTAGACAGCGCGTCCATGCGGTTGCGACCCCCGGGGTTGGGCGTGCACACCACCAGGTCGGGTTCCAGCGCCAGGATGGCCTCCACACTGGGATCGATGAACCCGCCCACTCTGGGCAACTGCTTCACTGCCTCAGGGTAGTCGTCGTAGGTGGTAACCCCCACCACCCGCTCGCCCGCCCCGATGGCGAACATGATCTCCGTAAGATTAGGCGCCAATGAGACCACCCGCTTGGGAACCCCCTGAGGCTCTTTTCCCTTGAGATACTCGGGCCCCCTCGGTTGCCCCCAGGCCGCCGAGCTAGCGAAGAGGGCTATGAAAAACGCCAGACGCCTCATCTCTGGATCACCAGAATGGCCACCGGGCCGTCACCCACCTCAAGGACTTCGGCGTCGGCGGGATTGCCCACCGGGAAGACGTGCACCGCGTCTGTGCCGAAACAGCAAGCAAACATATTCCCCCTGCCATCGGTGGCCAGGTCGGAGAGGTAGTCATCTTGCGTTGGACACAGAGATATCGGGTCGACGACCTGACCACTGACTGTATCGAACCCGAGAATATTTCCTCCATTCATGTCTCCCACCCAGGCATTCCCGTCACCGTCTATCCACATCCGGCCAGGCGCTCCGCCTATTTCTATGGTTGTGTCGACTTCGCCGTTCGAAGTCGAAATCACATCCACAATTCCAGCTCCATCGAACTGGTAGGGTCCCGGACAGGTCACGTAGATCTCTTCACCGGCAGATCCGGCTTTATAAACCGAAGCCGGGCTTGTCTTCGACAGCTGGATGAGCTTGTCCTTGGTCCAGGCCGCAACGTCCACGACCAGAACCAGGCCAGGACCCGCCGGCGCCCAACTGGCGTCCAGGTTCGCCAACGTGACATAAGCCCTGTGCCCGACAACCACCACACCTTGCGGGCGGGCAGAGCCCGGGTTCGTCGGCTCGAATGGATACATTTCATCTCCGGCAGGCATATCCATCCGCTTCAAGACCGCCTCGGCTTCCATGCCCACATCAGGGTCTACCAGGATCAGCTCGTTGGACTGGTTGCAGGTGATCACCAGCAGGTCGTCCTGAGTCAAGGCGCCCATGTAGGGGTTGCAGCCGTCGCCGACGTTGTATTCCCTGACCACCGTCCAGGTTTCGATGTCGATCACCTGGATGCTGTTGCTCAGCGAGCTGATCACGATTGCCTCGCGGCCGCGGAGTATGATCTGATTGGGCGCGCTTCCCACTGATACCGCGCTCTTGGTCACACTGTAATCGTCGTGGATCAGGCTGATGTCCTCGCCGAGGCTGTTGGCCACTATTGCGCGGTAGTCTCCCAGCAGGGGCTCCCCCGACTGGCCGCAGGACGCAGCAAACAGACAAGCCAGCAGACCGATTGAAAAAAACCTCATGTCCTTCCTCCTCTTGTCATCCCCACGGTAATAAAGAACGAAATGCCCGGGAGGGGCAGGCCCCGGACATCGTTTACCTGGTCGTCGAGCAGGTTCTTGACCTGCAGCATCACCTTCATCCCCGAACCGGCATCAATGCCGATACCGGCATCGAGCAGCAGCCGGGAGGAAAGCTCCTTGGTGTTGGCTTCGTTTACGTAGTTTGAAGAGACAAAATAGAGATCCGCCTCGGCCAGCAGGCGTTTCCATTTCAACCAGGCGCGCAGCCCCGCGGTGTGGGTCGGGCGGCCTGGCAACTTTTTTCCTTCCCGGTTGGGCCTCCCACTGCGATCGGCGGTCAAGAGCAAGGTGTAGTGACCCGCCAGCTCCAGGCCCTCGATAGGCTTGCCGGCGATCTCCAGCTCCAATCCACCCATCTCCGCCTGGCCCACATTGATTGGCCGGTAGCGAAAGCCGGAGGTGTAGACGATCAGGTCGAAGTAGCGGGCGTAGAAACCCGCCAAAGCGAATCGCCAGTTCTCCAGCCCGGCCCACTCGATCCCCAAGTCGGCGCTCCAGGCCGATTCTGGCTCCAGGTCCGTATTGCCCACCGCGTAACCGCTTTGCAGAAAAAGCTCGCTGAAATTTGGCACCCGGTAGGCCCGGGCCAGGTTGGCCCTAAGAAACAGCCGATCGGCCACCTCGGCAACGGCCCCCAGCGCCGGCGCCCACTGAAACCCCGTACCGGACACATACCCCACCCCGACGGCCGGAATGATCTTCAGGGCGCCGGACAGAACGACGAATTCCGCCCCGGTGCTTATGTGTACCTCGTCCCGGTCGGGATCCCGCATTTTTTCGTCGCGCAGACCGCTGTGGCGATATGAGAGCCTGAGCCGCAGCAGGTGGGACCGTCCCAATGGGAGCATGCCCGACGAGAAGGCCTCCAGGTAGCGGCCCTCCTGGCGGTTGTCGATGGGGACGCCGGTCAGCTCTCCCCGGGGATCCTCGAAGTGCTGTCCGGTCAGTAGCAGATTGGCGCCGGCTTCCAGGCTGGCGTCCGAGATCGGCAGGCGCGCGCGCAGATCCAGCAGATCCGACCAGGCGGTGTCGCGCGCCTCCTCGGCGGTGAAACCCAGCAGGCCGGCCACCCCGCGCTCGATGCCCACCAGTTGATGGGTCAGCTTCAGCTCGGCCCCCTGACCCAGCCGGGTGGCGCCCTTGAACAGGACCCCCCCGCGCAGAACGTCGTTGTTTTCGCGCACCCGCCGCTCATCGTCGTAGGGGTTGTACTGGGTGCCGCGGTTGTCCATGAACTCGAAGTCACCCGAGGAATTCAGGCCGGTGGCCACCAGGAGGAAACGGCTGCGGCCGGACTGAAATGCCGTCCCCAAGCTGGTGTTCCAGGTGTTGTATGAACCCGCGCTGAGCCGGCCGAAGAACCCGTCGAGCTTCTCGCTGGGAGTGATCAGGTTTACCACGCCCCCCAGGGCCCCGGAGCCGGCCTGGATCGAAGCGGCCCCACGCAGGACCTCGATACGCTCGACGAAGGCGGCGGGAAGGAACGAGAGGTCAACGCCGGTGCCGATGGGATCGGGCAGGGGCACCCCGTCGATCTGCACCCGGGTCTGGTGGGGGGCGGCGCCGCGCAGGCCCACGGTCACCTGCTGTCCCGGCCCGCCGAACTCCCGCACCCGGGCCGCCGGGGCCGCCCTGGCCATCATCGAGGTGGTTACCATCCCAAAGCCCATGTCCTCGGCTTCCACCACGGTCACCAGCGAGGAGGGCAGGTCGGAGACCTCGGGGATCCGTTCGGCGCGGATCTCCACTACTTCGGCGTCTTCTTCTTCCTCTGCGGAAACCGGCGAAGGGATCACCGCGGCGGCGATTAGTACCAGGGGGAGGAAAATGAAATTCCCGCCCCCAACGAGTTGAGGACGGGACCGGATAAGCACGGTGCACCTGCCTCTTTCTCTCGAAGGGCGTTAGTGCCTTTGGGCGAGGCAGGTTTCCTGGCTCACGGGTCTCGGATTATCCCAGCGTCCCCACCGGCCTTCCCCGGATTCTCACCGAGTGACCGTACGCGGCGGGGACTTCCCGTTTACAGTGGCGGGACCGCGCCGGATTTTCACCGGCTTCCCTACACCTCACCGCAGACGGGAGGGTGGCACATCAGAAGATTATTTGTCAAGAGGGTTTCGGACCGCCGGCCTCGGGCTTGCCCTCCTGGCGGTTGTCGTAGAAACGCTGGGTGGGGTAGGCGAAGTCGATGGATGGCTCCTGGGCGAAGGCATCCAGGATGGCCTTCCAGATGGTGTCCTCGGAGCTGCGGCGCTTGCGGGGGTCGCACAGGTAGCGGATGGTCATGGTCACGCCGAAGTCGATCACCTTGGTCCACACGATGGGGGTCAGGTGCCTAAAGTGGATCTGGAACTTGTGGGCCAGCTCGCGGACCTGGCGGGCCATCCTCTCGTCGAGCTTCTCCGACTGTTCGTTGGCAATCCGGGAGAGTATCTCGTAGGCCTTCTTCCAGTCACTCTCGAAGGTGACCGTTACGGGGACCTCGTTCCAGATGTACTCGAAGCCCTGGGTGTAGTTGGTCAACGACTCCTTGAAGATCCGGCCGTTGGGCACGTGGATGATCCGGCCGGTGCTCTGGTCGGCGTCGACCCAGTTGCCGATCTCCAGCAGCGAGAACATGAACAACCGGGTGTCGATCACGTCACCGGCATGGGTGCCCACCTGAATGCGATCACCCACCCGGAAAGGCCCACGAATCATGATGAACAACCAGCCGGCCAGGTTGGCGATGGCATCCTGCAGGGCGATGGCCAGGCCGGCGGAGAGAATGCCCAAATAGGTGGCCAGGCTGATGTCGGCCCGCAGCCAGATCTTGGCGATGACCAGAAGCGCGATCAGCCCCAGCACGTAGCTGATGGTTTTGGAGAGGCCGTAGCGCCGGTTGGGCTCGGCCACCCGCCGCAGGATTGTCACCTTGAGCAGCTTGCGCAGCAAAAGATAGACGATAATGGTGATTACGGTGTCGAGGATGTGGGCCAGGGTGTCCGGGCTCAGGCCTATGACCCTTTCGACCCAGCCGGCCATGGCGTCGAAGTTCTTGTCGCCGATCAGCCAACGCATTCCGCCTCAAATTGAACCAGGTTTTCACCGGCAGGGCAAGAAACCGGGCGGGCTTCGGGGCTCGCTTCCGAGCCCGCCCGGCTCCATTGCGCCTCACCTCTTCTTGGGAACCTTGGCGGTGGTCCTGCCCTTTACCACCACCCGGTTCTTGATCTTCGACAGCAGGGCCTCGCCGATACCCTTGACCTTGGACAGATCATCCACCGACTCGAACGGTTGCGTCCTGCGGTGCTTGAGGATGGCCTTGGCCTTGGCCGCGCCGATGCCGGGAAGCTGCTGGAGCTGCTCGGCGCTGGCGGTGTTGATGTTGACCACTCCTTCCGCCGGTCCCGCCTGGACGGGGGCGGCTCCCAGCAACGCGGTCAGGAAAGCGAAAGTTGCTACGATAATCGCAAACGACTTGGCAATGGTTTTCATGACTACTCCTCCTTGCTGTTCTGGGCACGGTTCCTCTCCCGGATCTGCAGCCGCCCGTTTAGCGGCAGGGCGTCCAGGTAGACGTTGAGTGAACCGTCCCGGTTGGGAAAACAGGCCCCCACCTTGACCCAGAAGGACTTATCGAATCCCTCTTTGTCGACGATGGTAAAGACCTCCATCATTCTGGCTCCGTCAGCCATCTTCTCCTCCTCTCGAATGCTCTCGATCGTGCCGGCCGATCTTCGGCATCGAAAAGACAAGCAAGACCCGTGCCAGAAACCCGGTCGTTTTGTTTTCAGGGAGTTGCGAGCGCGGGTTCTTCAACTCGTGTCCGGAATCCGGACGCTCTCGAGCTTGCGGCTCAGTGCAGGAGCTCTTCCTGGGGCAGGGGCCCGGTCACCGTGATTGGGCCAAAGCGCTTCTCGTACTTGGCCACGTTTTCCTTCAGCGCCTCGAGCAATCGCTTGGTGTGCTTGGGGCTGGTGATGATCCGGGCGCGGACCTTGGCCTTGGGCTGCTGGGGCTGGACGTAGATGAAATCCAGGGTGAACTCGGTCTCCGAGTGGTTGACCATGGCCAGGTTCACGTAGAATCCCTGGGCGATTTCCTCGTCCAGCTGAATCTGGATGTTGACTTTCTTCTTGTCGTTGGGCTTTGGATCAGTCATTTTTTCCTCCTCCCGCAACCTTGATTCGAGCCGATTGTAAGCCGGAAGGCAAGGGTTTTCCACGCAAATTGGCGTTTGACACCCGCGGGCCGGGTTCGGTAAAGTCATCGGACTGCCATGGCCAAGCCCACGAAAAAAAAGAACTCCAAGCGGGGCTCTCGCAAAACCAAAGCAGACAACGGCACCGCAAAGCTCAAGAAGAGATTCGACAAGAACCCCTCCGACGAAGAAGCCTTCGTCAAGCTCTGGGACAAATACCTGGAGGGCGAGTCCTGGGACTCGATGGTGGACCTGCTGGAGAGGCGCATAAACGCTCTGGATGACGACAAGGAAAAGATCCGGGCGCTGATCAAGCTGGGGAGCCTCTACGACGAGAAGCTCGGCGACGCCCAGCGGGCCGTCGACACCTTCCACCGGGTACTGACTCTGGAACCCAAGAACCGGCGGGCCATCTGGGCCCTGGGCATGCTCTATCACGACCTGGAGGACTGGGAGAAGGTCATAGAGATCTACCTGCTGCGGATCGATCTGGCCGAGAGCCCCGAGGAGAAGCTCGCCCTGCGGGCGCAACTGGCCCAGATATACGAGCAGCGACTACAACAGGAGGACCAGGCCCTGATGGAGTACATCCGGGCGGCCCGCCTGGCCCCTCAAAACGTACGCATTCTGCTCAACATGGAAAAGCTGGCCACCCGCACGGATAGCTTCCGGGAGCTGCTGGCGGTTTACGAAGACGTCGTCGAGCACATCGACCGCATCGAGTTGCGCATCGCCCTCTACCTGAAGCTGGCCCGGCTGTATACCGAGCATCTCTCCGATCAGGAACAGGCCGACGGATATTACAAGCGGGCCCTGGATCTTAGCGGAGAGGACGCCGAGAAGCTCTTCTCCATCTCCAACATCTACGGCGAGGAGGAGGAGTGGGAGGAGCTCATCACCACTTACTCGCAACTGATCCGACTGGCCAAGGCCCCCAAGGTCAAATCGCGGGTCCGCAGGGAGATCTCCCGGCTGTACCGCTATGGATTGAAAGATCTGGCGTCGGCCTTCTTCGAGCTGGTCCGGGTGGCCCGTTACGATCCCGACGAAGCGGGTCTCATCGACGAGCTGATCGATCTGGGCATCTCCTGCGAAAAGCACCTGGAGCTTGCCGCGGTCTTGGAGGACGTAGGCACCCGCCTGGAAGACGAACACGAGAGGTCGTCTTTGTACTCCCGTTTGGCCCGGCTGCACCTCGACGATCTGCACAACGCCGAAGCCGCCTTGAGCGCAGTCACCCAGGCGCTGGACCTGGTTCCCTCCCACGTCCCCGCCCAGCTGGTGCGCTTCGACCTGCTCGAAGCCGGCAAGGAGTATGACACCCTGGCCAAGGCCCTGGAGTCGTTCCTCTCCCGCCCGAATCTCGAGGAAGAAGTGATCAACACCCAGCGCAGGCGCCTGGCCAGCATCTACGAGGAAAAGCTGGGCGACCGCGAGCGGGCGGTGGAGCTCTTTCGCGAGAGCATGAAGGAACCGGCCAAGGAAGGAGCCCCTCCGCCCGAGCAGCGCGAGGAGATCCTCGAGGACCTCTACCGCAAACAGGGGACCTGGGAAGACTTGATCAACTTGCTCTCCAAGCGGCTAAGCGATACCACGGACAGCCAGGCGCTGGTCAATACCTACCTGGAGATCGCCGAGATCTACGATAACAAGCTCGACCGCACCGACCAGGCATTCTTTGAACTGATTCGCGCGGCCCGCTCGGCCCCGGATCATTCCCGCCTGCAGGACGAGATGTTCCGGCTGGCGCAGAAGGCTGGCTTGGCCTCCGAGCTGCTCCTGGTCGGCGAAGACCTGATCACCGGCCTCTCGGATTCGGCGGCCGCCGACTGGCATTTACGGCTGGGTGAGCTCCTGGAGGCGGACGGCACAATGGAGCAGGCCCTGGACCGGTTCCGGCGCGCGCTGGACCTGGACGCTACCAACTCGGGCGCCTACCAGAAGATCCGCGGGCAGCTCGCCTCCCAGAACGACTATGAAGGCTTGGTGGAGATAGATTTGCGCCGGGCCTCCAACATCGGCGGCCGGGGCGAGAAGCTGGAGTTGCTCTTCGCCGCCGCCGAGATCCTCGAGGAGAAGATCGGCAACGACGGACGCGCCGCCGACGTGTACGACCGGATCCTGGGGCTCGACCCCGATTCCATAGCCGCCCAGAAGGCCATCCGCCGGCTGCGCGGAGAGGCCGGCAAGGTCGCGGTCTTCGACGGCGAAGAACCGGACGAGGCCGAGATATTCTCCCCGCCGCGCATCGAGGAAGATAGCCCGGAGGAGGAAGAAGAGGCGCTGATCTACTCACCCCCGCGTACCGACGAGGAGGAAGAGGAAACCCCGGCGACCTCCCCCGCCCAGACGGCCGCGATGCGGGCCGAGTACCGCGGGCCCACCCTGGTCAAGAAACCGCCCGAGAAGGATGAAGACGAGGAAGATACCGACGTGGGTCCGATGGAAGACTTCGGCCCCATGGAGGAAGAGCCCACCGCCCGCACCGAGCGCCCCGATCCCGTCGAGTCGATGTGGAGGACGGCGCGGGCGGATCCGGAGGACGCGGACAACTGGGAGCAGCTCGCCTCGATGATCCAGGAGAGAGACGGATCCGAGGCGGCCTTCAAGGCCATGGAGGAAGCCACCCTGCTCGCCTCCACCGACGAATGCCGCGCGCGGATTTTCCGCCGCCTGTCCATGCTGGCCAAGACCCCCGAGTTCCGCATGCAACTGGCGCGACTGCTGGAGGACAACGACAAGCTGGACGACGCCGAGTCATCCTACCGCACGGTGCTGCGGGAAGACTCGGCCCACGAAGAGGCCCTGGACGGGCTGTACCGCATCTACGAATCCAAAGACGCCCTGGACCGATACGACGCCATATTGACCCGGACGCTCAAGCTGGCCAAGGACCCGGCAAGCCGCAGAAACATACTACTCCGGCGGGCCCGGCTCAGGGCCAACCAGCTGCATCACCAGCGGGAAGCTCTCGAGGACCTGGATCAACTCGTGTCCGCCGACGACAGCGATCTGGAGGTCCTGATACTGCAGGAGGAGGTGCTGGAGCAGACCGACCAGTATGAGCTGCTGGCCAAAACCTATGAGCGCCACCTGGAGCACGCAGAAGACGTCGGCGAAAGAGTGCGGTTGCTGCTGGCCGCGGCCGAGCTTTACTCGAAGCAACTGGACAACCCCGACCAGACCATCCAACTCTACAAAAAAGTGATCAGCGAAGATGCCCAGCGTCTGGAAATTTACGAATTGCTGGCCAACGTCCTGGAGGAGAAAAGAAACTGGCTGGAAGCCATCGAGGTCCTGCGCGACGCGGCGGAGCGAACCGACGACGCCCAGGTATCCAGCCAGATGGCCTTCCGCATGGGTAAAATCCTCGAAGAGCAGCTACTGCGCCCCGAGGAGGCCGAGGAGGCCTACCGCCAGGCGGCAGAATCCAGCCCGCCCTCGGCGGAGGCGCTGGCGGCGCTGAAGGGCATGGCCCGCCGGCGCGGCGACTGGGTCGAAGTGATCCGCCTGGGCTGCGCCCAACTGGAGACCACGAAAGACCCGGAGGAGCAGGCCGCGATCCAGGTGGATCTGGCCAACATCTGGCGCGACAAGCTGGAGAACGAGGAAAAGGCGCTGGAATGCTACGAGATCGCCGTCGGGTTGGACTCCGAGAATCTGGAAGCCGCCCGGGTGGTCGCCGACGCGCGGCTCAAGAAGCGCCGCCACGAAGAAGCCCACCAGCTACTCGAACGCCTGGCGCAGAAAGGCAGCGACGGCGATCTGGAGCCCGAGGAACTGGCCGGGATTCACTTGAAACTGGCCCAGACCGCCGAATCGCTGGGCAAGAACGAGCAGGCCAGCGAGGCCTTCGAGAAGGCCCTGGAGCTTGCTCCCGCTAACCACCAGATCCTGACCCAGTACGGTTACCATCTCTCCCGCCAGGGCAACTGGGAGCGGGCGGTCGAGTTGTACCAACAGATCCTGGACAAGTACCGCCACCGGCTGGAGCCCAACGAGGTGGCCGACATCCACTGCCTGGCGGCCCAGGGTCACATCAAGCTCGAAAAGCCCGAGGAAGCCGTTTCCCAGTACCGCCAGGCGCTTAAGGCCAACCCCCGCCACCTGCCGGCGCTGCGCGCCTCGGTGGATCTGGCCCGCCAGCTGGGCAGGTTCGATGAGACCGTCCGCCTGCTTCACCAGTTGCGGGAGCTCTCCACCAACCCTACCACCCGGCTGAAGCTGTCGATGCAGATCGGCGACGTCCTGTCCGAGCACCTCAACCAGCCAGCCGACGCCGCCGAGGCCTACGGCCTGGCCCTGGAAGAAGAGCCCAACAACATCGATCTGCTGGAGAAGCTGCGCAAGGTATTCGTTCACGCCGAACGTTACGATAAGGCGGTGGAAGCGCTCGAGCATCTGGCACACCTGGCCGCGACCGACCGCCAGCGCGCCCGCTACTTCCGCATCGCCGGTGACATCGAGCGCGAGCGCCTGGACGACGACGACCGGGCGTTGGAGTTCTATCTTCGGGCGCTGCGCCACGCGCCGCTTGACAAACGCGCGCACTCGTCGGCGGTCAAGATCCTCAACCGCATGCGCGACTGGCGGCGCCTGACCTCGCTATACGAGGAATTGCTCCGCCGGCTGCCGCCGCCCATTGCCGGGCAGGAAGACCGCCGCCTGTTGATCCTGGCCGAGTTGGTGGAGCTGTACCGCTATCGACTGGGCAACAACCGCAAGGCAACCGCCGCCTGCGAGCAACTGCTCACCATCGATCCGGGGGACATCAAGGTTCGCGACGATCTGTCCCGGCTTTACGAGATGGAGGGCCGGCTCGACGACGCCGCCGCGGTGCATCGTTCGCTGATCGCCGACAGTCCTTTCTCGGTGGACTCCTACCACGCCCTGCTGCGGATCTACGAGCATCAGGGGCACAACGACCGCACTCTGTGCATGGCGGCCACCCTGAACTTCCTGGACGAAGCCAAGGAAGACGAGCTGGCGCTGTTGAAGGAATACCGGCACGCCATGCCGGTTCCACCCGGCCGGAGGATTTCCGAAGCCCAGTACTCCCGGTTGCTGATGCACCCCCGCGCCGGTGGCCTGCTGGGCGACATGTTCTCGTTCGCCGCCGATCACTGCCGCGATCTATTCGTTGCCGATCACCGCGACTACAAGCTAAGGGCCCGCGATCGCCTGAACCTGCGCGATTCCGCCTCCAAGGCCGCGTCGACCTTCAGAGACGCCCTGACTTTCCTGGACCTGCCGCCCCCGGAGGTCTACGGAAAGGGTGTGGGCATCAAGGGTATCCTGGCGGTTAACACCTCACCGCCGGCGATCCTCTTCTCCCAGGACATACTCCAGCGCGCTTCCATCCCCGAGCTGCGCTTCATGGTGGCCCGGGCGGTGGCCTTCACCCGCCCGGAGAACCTGCTGGCCGCCGCCCTGTCGCCCAAGCAGCTGCGCTCGCTGCTGGACGCCATGGTGGAGATGGCCTTCCCCGGCAGCCAGGTCCTGGCGGTCTCTGACGAAGTCACCATGCTCACCCGCAAGCTCCAGCGTGCCATCCCCAAGAACAAGGCCAACCGCCTCTATCAGCTGGCCGCCAAGTACCGCGAGCAGGCCGAAGACCTCTCAATCCGCGACTGGCTGGAAGGAGTCGAACACACCTGCAACCGCGCCGGCTTCGCCCTGTGCGGCGACCTGGAGGCCTGCGTGCAAGTGCTGAAGGCCGCCCGGGTGGTGAGCCCCTCGGGCTCCTCCCGCTCCCTGATCCGCGAGTTGATCTTCTACTCGATCTCCGACGACTACTTCGAACTCCGCAAGGCCCTCAAGGCATCCATCGACTGACCACCGGATTACTCCCAGTTGCCCCAGGTTTTCCGGATGCGGTATGTAAAAATGAAGGCCTCGGCCCATCCGCCCGGGGCTCCGTCGGAGTCTACCGCGCGCACCCGCCAGTACCAGGTCCCCCGATCCAGATCGGGGATCGACACCATGGGGCCGGTCACGCTGCGGCGTACCTCGACCCTGGAAAACCCTCCGGTCCTCGACAGCTCGACTTCGTACTTGGCCGCGCCGTCCACCAGCTGCCAGAAGAGCATGATCGGCTGGTCCTTGGGAGTCGATATGCGGGTCTGGTCCTCGGGGGTCAAAAGCTTGGGTGGCGCCGGGTAGGCCGGGGGTCCGGGGGGTCTGGGGGACAACGGCTTGGCGGCCACCAGTTCGAAGGTGCGCTTCTCCGACGGCTCGGATTCCTGGCCGGAGTCCAGGGCGGTGCGGATCCTCCAGGTGTAAGTTCCGGCAGAAAGCCCCTTGGCCACCACCTTGGTATCCCGGGTCTGGTAGGGATGCTTCTTCCTGCGCGAGCCCTTCTTTATAACGTCGATAAAATATGAATCGGCCGCCGGCACCGGCTTCCAGCAGAGTTCCATCGAAACCGCCTCGCCGACGAACTCCACAATGGTGTCGTCCTCGGGTGAGATCAGCTCGGGCGCTGAAAGGGCCACCTTGAAGCTGCGGGTCTTACTCCAGGCGGTGTCCGGTTTCTCCCCGCGCACCCTCCAGTAGATCATTCCGGGCGACTCGATGCCGGCCGTCGCGCTGGTGCGGTTCTCGGTGCGTTGGGTGATTTTCTTGGAAAACGCCCTGTCACGGGCCAACTCCAGCCGGTAGCGAGCCACCGCGCACTTGCTCCATCTAAGCTGGATCTCGGTCTTTTTCGGATCGAAGTTGAAAACCATTCCCTCGGCCGGTTCAGAAGGAGCCGGCGCACCCAGGATAACTTCGAAGGTGCGCGCTTCGCCCGGCTTGGTGGTACGCCCGTCCGGCCTGATGGCCGCCACCCACCAGCGATACGCCCCGTATTTCCTGGGCCGGAAGGTGAAGACCGTCCGGTCCTTGATCTCGAAAGTGGCTACCTCTTTTCCGGTGGCGATCTGCAGGACGTAGCGCCGCACTCCCTCCGAGGCCCGCCAGCGCAGCACCACCCGGGCCGGCGACTCAGAAAGACCGAAGGTGGCCCCGTCCCTGGGCCGCAGGAGCTTGATCCCGCCGGCCTGTGCCGGGTTCAGCCAGAGAATCAACAGCAGCACTCCCAGCAGCGATCGCGTTGCATTCATGAGGCTCATATTATCATAGACGCTTCTTGAAACGGAAAACCGCAGTGGCAATGAAGAACAGTCCCATGCCCAGAAGCGCCGCGGCCTGGGGCCAGAGTATTTCCATACCCACTCCCCGCAGGTATATAGCCCGGACGATCTCCAGAAAGTAGCGCAGGGGTACGGCGTAGGTTATCAACTGGATCCACTCGGGCATGGAGGCGATCGGGAAGACGAAACCGGAGAGAATTATGGACGGGAACAAAAATGAAAAAATGGTCATCAGCACCTGCTGCTGGGTGCGGCTCACAGTGGAAACCAGCAGCCCCAGCCCCAGGGTGTTGAGCAGGAAAACGCCGGACAGGGCGAATAGAAGGCCGATGCTGCCGCGGGGAACTACATCGAAGAGAATCCAGCCGAAGGTTATGATCACGGTGATTTCCACGAAACCGATTATGGCAAATGGGATCAGCTTGCCCAGGATCAGCTCCACCGGCCGGATGGGAGTGACGATGAGCTGCTCCAGGGTGCCCTGCTCCCGCTCCTTCACGATGGCCAGGGAGGGCATTATGGTGGTGAGCACCAACAGCAGCAGGCAGATGATGCCCGGAATGAAGAAGTTGCGGCTCTCCAGTGTGGGGTTGTACCAGACCCTGGTTTCGATACTCGCCGGCATTGCGTATACCCGGCCCTCCCTTTCGAGCGAGCGCTCGTTGGCCAGGGCGGTGATGCGCTGGAGGTATCCCATCACAACCCCCGCGGTAACCGCATCGGTTCCGTCGAGAAGCAGCTGGACCGGCGCCTTTTCACCGCGGCCCAGCTTGTTTGCAAACCCTCTTTGAACCACCAGGCCCGCCCGGATCTCGCCCCGGTCGAGGAGCCGCACCATCTCCCTGGGACTCTCGGGCGGTGCAACCATCTTGAAATTGTCCGCCCGGCCGATGCGCTCGGCGAAGTAGCGGCTTTTTGAAGTGTGGTCCTGATCCAGCACCGCCGTTTGGATGTTCTTCACGTCGGTGGTGGCGGCGTAGCCGAGCAGCAGCAACTGGATGACCGGGGCCATCAGGATCAACGGGGCCATGCGCCGGTCCCGGCGGATCTGGATGAACTCCTTTTTCACGATGTGGGGCAACCGGGGGCGCATTACTCCAACCTCTTCTTGAAGCGGGAAGCGGCCAGTCCGACCGCCACCAGGGCAAATACCACCATGAAGACCACCTGCTCCCAGAATATCTCCACACCCACGCCCTTGAGGATGATGGAGCGCACCACGATCAAAAAGTAGCGCGCCGGCACCAGATAGGTGAACGGCTGAATGGGAGCCGGCATGGATTCGATGGGAAAAATGAACCCCGACAGTATGAAGGTGGGCAACAGGGTCGCGATTATCGAAACCATAAAGGCGTTCTGCTGGGTGGTGGAAACCGAGGATATGAACAGGCCCAGTCCCAGGCATCCCATCAAGAACAACACCGAGATCCCCAGCAGCAGGCCCAGGCTGCCCTTGATCTCCACCCCGAAGACCAGGTAACCGACCGTCAACACCAGCAGCACGTCTATGAAGGTGATCAGGCCGTAAGGGATCATCTTGCCGACCATCAGCTCGACGGGACGAACCGGCGAGACCACCAGCTGCTCCAGAGTGCCGCGCTCCCGCTCGCGTACCACCGCCATGGAGGTGACCAGCACCGCCACCAGCATTATGATGATGACCATCAGCCCGGGCACGAAGAAGTTCCGCGACTCCAGCGACGGGTTGTACAGCACCCGGGGCTCGAGCACCACTCCGCCGGCCGGCAGGATCTGCGGGGCTGCCACCGTGAAGTCTTGCGACAGCCGGAGCATCGTGCTTGCCATCGCGGCGGTCAGGTAGGCCTCGGCGCGGGTGGCGATGGTGGAGTCGGAGCCGTTGACCAGCGCCTGGATCTTCGGCTGACGGCCAATGGCCACTCTTCCCATCACCCGGGTGGGCAACACCACCGCCACGTCAACTTCCGCGGAATCCAGCAGCCAGGCCACTTCGCGCGGGTCCTGCGGCTCGGCCACCAGGTCGAATGTGTCGGTGGCGTCCAGGCTGGCACGCACCTGCCGGCCCAGGGGGGACTTTACCGGTTCCACCACGGCCAGCTTCAGGTGATCCACGTCGAAGGTCACCGCGAAGCCGAACAACAGCAGCAGAACCACCGGAATGAGCAGGGATATGACCACCGTGCGGCGGTCGCGGAAGATCTGCAAGAACTCCTTGCGGAGCACCGCCCATAGCCGGTGAGCCATCAGCCGTCCTCCCCGCGGGTCAAGGCCACGAATACGTCCTCCAGGCTGGCCTTGACCGAGGCGATCCGGGTCACATCGAAGCCCTCCAGCATACGGCGGATCTCCTCCTCACCGGGCCCGCCGTTGTCCACCACCACGTGCAGACCGGCGCCGAACAGGGCCACGTCCTTGACCCCCGGCCTGTTTTCCAGTAGATCGGCGGCCTCCCAGCTGCGCCGGCAGCGGATTTCGACGATCTTCCCCCGGGCGGAGGAGCCTTTCAGCTCCTCCGGGGTTCCCTCGGCCACGATCCGGCCGCGGTTGATCAGCACCAGCGAGTCGCAGTACTCCGCCTCGTCCATGTAGTGGGTGGTCACCAGCACGGTGTGACCCTCCTGGGCCACCGAGTGGATCAGATCCCAGAAGCTGCGGCGGCTGGTGGGATCCACGCCGCTGGTGGGCTCGTCGAGGAGCAGTATCGGCGGCTGGTGGATCAGCGCGCAGCCCAGGGCCAGGCGCTGGCGGACGCCCACCGACAGGTTGCCGGCCAGCATATGCTCCTTGCCGGACAACCCGGCCAGTTCGATGACCCACTCGCGCCTTGCGACTAACATCTCCCGCTCCAGGCGATAGACGCCTGCGTAGAAGTTGATGTTCTGAACCACGGTCAGGTCCTCGTAGAGGGAGAACTTCTGGGACATGTAGCCCAACTGCTGCTTGACCCCCTCGGGATTCTTCACCACGTCGACCCCGCGAACCGTGGCGCTGCCAGAAGTTGGCGGCAGGATACCGCAGAGCATCCGGATGGTGGTGGACTTGCCCGCCCCGTTGGGGCCCAGGAAACCGACAATTCGCCCCCGGGGGACCTCGAAGGACACGTCATCCACCGCTACGAAGTCGCCGAAACGCTTGTTGAGCCGATCAACCTTGATGGCTGGTGAGTGAGACAAACACGTCCTCCAAAGTTGGTGCGGCGGTCTCGATCTTGAAATCTCCGTGACCCGCGTTTTCCAGAGCCGAGACGGCCGCCGTGCGAACGGTGCCCGGGTCGCCGCAAAGCAGGTGCAAGCGATCCCCGAACATCTGCACCGACTCGACGCCCGCGATACCCCCAAGCACCTTCTGGGCGGCGAACGCCCGTGGGGTGTACACGCGCAGAACTCCGCCTGCCAGACCGTCGAGCAGCTCGTCCGGCGTGCCCACGTCAATCAGCTTACCGTGGTGCACGAACCCCACCCGGTCGCAGCGCTCGGCCTCGTCCATGTAAGGGGTGCTCACCAGGATGGTCACGTCGTTCTTTTTCAGGTTGTGAAGGATCCGCCAGAACTCGCGGCGGCTGACCGGATCCACGCCGGTGGTGGGCTCGTCCAGAAGCAGCACCCTGGGCACATGAATCAGCGTGCAGGCCAGGGCCAGCTTCTGCTTCATGCCCCCGGAGAGCTGCTCGGCACGGCGGGCGGTGAATTCTTGCAGACGAGTCATGGAGAGCAGTTCACCGGCTCTCTGTAGCCGCTCCTTGGATTTCACGCCGCGCAGGTCGGAGAAGAAGCGCAGGTTCTCGGCCACCGACAGCTCGCCGTAGAGGGAAAAGCGCTGAGACATGTAACCCACCATGCGCTTGACCCGCTCGGGATCCTCGGTAACCCCCACTCCTTCCACGAACGCTTCCCCGTCCGTGGGGAGCATGGCGCCGCATATCAACCGCATGCAGGTGGTCTTGCCGGCCCCGTCCGGACCCACCAGGGCGAACATCTCCCCGCGGTGCACGCGCAAATCCAGGCCGTCCACCGCCCGCAGGTCGCCGAAGTCCTTGGTCAGGCCCCGCAGATCCACGGCCTCACTCACCCGCGCCTCCCTTTGGCTTCGTGTCCAGCAGGACCACGTCGGCGGGCATGCCCGGCTTGAGCGACTCTTCGGGGTTCTCGGCCTCGACCTTCACGCCGAAGACCATCCGCACCCGTTCGTCCTTGGTCTGGATGTTCTTGGGGGTAAACTCCTCTTGCGGGGAAATGTAAGTGACTTTCGCGGGGAACGTCTTGTTGGGGAAAGAGTCCACCCGGATCTCGGCCTGACCGTCAACCCGCACCCGGCCCAGCTCGGTCTCGGAGACGTAGATCATGATCCACACTTCAAAAAGGTCGGCCACCCGGATTACAGGTGTGCCCGTCCCGGCCAGCTCCCCTGGCTCCAAAAAGCGCGCCACCACCCTTCCGGTGGTGGGACTCTTCACCGTGCAGTCTTTGATCTTCTTTTCCAGTATGCGCACCAGTATCTCGGCCTGCTCCAGATTGGCTTCGGCCATGTGCAGCTGTTCCAGCCGGCTGCCGGCCCGCAGCGCCGAGAGCGCCTCCTGGGCCGCGTTGTACTGGGCCTGCAGAACGTCCACCTGCGCGCGGGCCGAGTCCACCTTGCTCTGGGGCAACACTTTCTTGTTGAGCAGATCCTGGGCCCGGCCCAGGTTGGTGCGGGCGTTGTCCAGGCCCGCCTTGGCCTGGGCCACCATTTGCTCGGCTCGGCGCACCTCCTGCTTGCGGGGCCCGCGCCGCAGCAGGGTCAGTTGCGCCTCGGCGGCCCGCACACCCGCCCGCGCCCGCTGGAGCTCCAAGCCCAGATCCTCATGATCAATCCGGGCCACCACGTCGCCCACCTTCACCAGATCGCCTTCCCGTGGGATCACCTGCAGCACCTGCCCGGGGATCTTGTTGCCGACGGTCACCTCCACCGCCTCCACCGTGCCCGTGCCGGAAATGTCCTGCGGCCCCTTGTCGCGCTCGCAGGCCGCCAGGGAAAACAAAACCAGCAAGACTGTCAATGGTTTCATGCCTGCCCCTTCCTGAACACTCCGTACATGAAAATATCGGCCAACTCGTCTGCATAGTTTTCGTAGAATGTACTGTCGAAATTGATCTGAAAGGCGTTCTGGATCACCGGCCGCATCAAAAAATGAAAGGTCAGCATGCCCACCAGCGCCGGACCGACGACCTCCAGGCGGATATTCTCTCGAACTTCCTCCGGCAAGGCGGGCAGTATGTGGCTGGCGACCAGGCCCAGCATCCGGGTCACCCGTTCGGCCTTGAACTCAACGATACCGGGCATGTCGTTGGGCAGCTCGGTGATGGCGATGCGCACCAGATCCGGATTCTTTCGAAAACCACCCACGATCGCCCGCAGGTAACGCCGCATCCTGAGCTCCGGCGGATCGTCCCCGGTCAGGATCTCCTCGGCCACCTTGTACAGGCCCTGGAAGAACCGGTCCAGAATGGCCTCCAAAAGAGCCTGCTTGGATCCGAAGTGGTAATTGACCATCGCCACCGACACCCCGGCCGCTTTGACGATCTCCCTCAGCCCGGTGGCCGAGTAGCTCTTCTTGGCAAACAGCTTGATCGCAGCCTCCATGATGCGCTGCTTGGCCGATGCATCCTTTTCTGAACTCATTTGGTTCCTCTTATCAAACAGCTGTTTAGTTATAACAACAGCTATATCCCGTGCAACCAACAAACAACGAGTTTACAGACAACTACATACTGAAAAATACCAAACAAGTGTTTAATAGTCAAGCTCTCCATTGACCCATTCGGGGTGACGGTTTAGACTAGTCTTAGACCAGTCTAAACAGGGGATACGCGATGGAGAGCATTGGAGCGTATGAAGCCAAAACCCATCTGCCCAAGCTGCTGGAGCGGGTGGCTCGGGGAGAAAAGATCATTATCACAAAGCATGGCGTTCCTTTGGCCATCCTGCAACCAATCGACCCCAAGCTGCGCTCAGAACCCGAGCAGGTTATTGAGGAAATCAAGAAGTTCCGCACCAAGAATCGACTGGACGGCGTATCTCTTCGTGAACTGATCGAAGCAGGGAGGCGCTGAGTGGTCCAGCGATTTGTAGTGGACAACTCGGTGGTGATGTCCTGGTG
>Ga0180432_10002764_pt1 | contig 25963 bp, 28 predicted proteins | sample SS_ome_10_FD_132414 | JGI IMG/M metagenome (GOLD analysis project Ga0180432, IMG submission 132414) | Hypersaline lake sediment archaeal communities from the Salton Sea, California, USA - SS_1_MS_2 metaG | ecosystem: Environmental > Aquatic > Non-marine Saline and Alkaline > Hypersaline >... | reverse complement strand
AGTGCTGTAGAACGCCAAGAGCAAGAGAGATGCTAACCCATGTCAGCAGAAGAAAATAAGGCCGTGGTGCGCCGTCTCGTCGAGGACTTGGTCAACAAGGGGGACCTGTCCGTGGTCGACGAGATTTTCGCCACCGATTTCGTCAATCATAGTCCCGCCACCGGAACAACGTCGGATCGGGAGGGCATCAAACAATACATCACCATGGTGCGCAGCGCTTTCCCCGATTACCATAATATTATTGAGGACTTGATCGCCGAGGGGGACAGGGTTGTGGCCTGCGTCATTTGTCGTGGCACACACAGAGCTGAGTTCATGGGGATTGCCCCTACCGGCAAGTCGGTGGCGTTTTCAGCGGTCAGCATATTCCGTTTCGCCGGTGGCAGGGTGGTAGAGCGTTGGAACAACACTGATGACCTGGGTTTGTTGCAACAGCTTGGCGTTGTGCCGGTGCCCGAGCAGTAGGAAACTCGTTTGGCGAAATGGCGCGCCCGAAGTTAGATTAGAAAAGAGGTGTGTAAAATGAAATATCTCGTAACCATGGAAATGATGGAGCCTGTTCTTTCAGCTATTCTAGCCTCCCCTCAGCAAACTGTCCAGCATATAGAACAAGTGCTCAAACAACATGAGGCTTTAACGAAGCTGGAGGCGGAGAAGCAAATCTTGGCTGTAGGTGGGCCAGTTGGAATGAAGGCCGATGTGTTTATCGTGGATGCAGCATCCGAGGAAGAGTTAAATGAGTTACTGATGGGCCTTCCCAACTTCGCCAAAATGAACGTAGATATAACTCCTCTTCTGGACTTCGAGGTTGCGGATGCCAAAATTCGTCAAAATCTTGAGCGTCTCAAGGCAGCCCTGAAGTAACGGATGCTGTCTTGGTAGTATAGGAGCTGCAATGCCCAACATTGGAAGGCAAACGGGCGCAACAAATCGTCTGCCTCCTTACCTTATCTGTAAAGGGGATGGCAAGCAAGAGGTGATGCCTATGTAAAAACTAGGGCAGCTTCTTCGCAAGGTCCGAAAACATTAGCCGAAATGGCGACAGAAAAGAAAGGGGTGATAAATCATGGAAATCTTGACTTGGAAGATAAGGATTTCAGTGCTGTGGATTTTCATGGCGGTGGCTATGTCGGCTCACTCTGTGTTGTACTTTATGGGGCCGGGTGCCATAGAGGAGATAGAGGGGATGCATATGGGCGTGGGGATGCTTTTCTTTATGGCTATTTTCTGGTGGGTTCCATTGGTGATGGCTGTCCTTTCTCTGATTTTGAAGGACTCGGCAAACCGCTGGGCAAACTTCGTTCTGGGCATAGTATTTACAATTCTTAACATCGTTCATTTAATAACCGAGCAGTTGGCGCAGCCCTCTGCTCACCAGATATTGATTATTGGTTCAACAATTGTGGTTACAGGACTAATCGCCTGGTTCGCCTGGAGGTGGCCTAAATAACAAACGTGAGTCTTTATTAATGAATAGTTGCAGGTTCAGCAAACAGGATAATATACTCTAACAAGGGCTCCGTACTTTCCAAGGCCTGGGAGCGTGGGGAAGATCGCTCCCCTGCGGAGAGGAAAGTTTAAGGCGATGAAATGGGTTTCTATCGTGGATTGTGAAAATAGCATGGATGAGCTAAACGGATTGAGATGCGCATTGGCCTGATTTCGGACACTCATATTCCAAACGATGCGGAGGAAATTCCCCCTCAAGCAAAAGAGCTTTTCAAAGGTGCAGACCTTATCTTGCACGCTGGAGATATTTACTCATCTTCGGTGCTGGATGAATTGGAGGGAATAGCTCCGGTGCTTGCAGCCAGAGGTGATGATGACACGGCCTTGGTGAATGGGCGAGTGAAGGAAAAACACGTCTTGACCTTTGAAGGCTTCTCTCTCTGGCTTATTCATATTTTCCCTTATTTTTCATTACGCTCCTTACAATCTTACTCCTATGCTTCCTCACGTGCATTGCACTCTTTTTTATATGGTTCTTCGGCTTCATCTGACCAAGGGTTAGAAAGGGCCTTAAGTGAAATAGTAGAATGTGAAGATGTTCCCGATATACTAGTTTTTGGTGACACCCACAGAGCTTCATTGCATAGAGTTGAAGGATTCCTTTTCGTAAATCCCGGTAGTGCCACCCTTCCCGATTACAGGCATGTGCTAGGGACTGTTGCAATCCTCACTATTTCCCCTGGAAAGGCTGAGGCAGATATTATTCAGCTATAAAGTAATCCTGGCAGTTTTCTATGGAGTTAAAGCGCTAATCTGGGATGAGGAATTGCCATGCGCATTGCCATGTATTACAGTATTAAGGGTGTGCAGCTGGGGGAGATGCCCAGCCGCAGATTGGCACTTGCGGGCTAGTTATAAGGTAAATGGATTGAGATGCGTATTGGCCTGATTTCGGACACTCATATTCCATATGATGCGGAAGAGATTCCCCCTAAGGTAAAAGAGCTTTTCAAGGGTGTAGACCTTATTTTGCACGCTGGGGATATCTACTCAGCTTCGGTGCTGGATGAATTGGAGGAAATAGCTCCGGTGCTTGCAGCCAGGGGCGATGATGACACGGCCTTGGTGAACGGTCGAGTGAAGGAAAAACACGTCTTAGACTTTGAAGGCTTCTCTCTCTGGCTTATTCATGTCTTCCCCTATTTTTCCTCAACCTACTTGCGCTCTTTCCTATATCGTTCTCCGGCTTCCTCTGATCAAGAGCTAGAAGAGGCCTTAGGTGAGATAGTAGAGCGCGAAGATGTACCCGATATACTAGTTTTTGGGGATACCCACAAAGCTCTGTTGCGTAGAGTTAAAGGATGCCTTTTCATAAACCCCGGTAGCGCCACCTTTCCCGACTATAGGCGAATTTTAGGGACTGTAGCAATCCTCAATATTTCCGACGGAGAAGCTGAGGCAGATATTATTCAGCTATGAAGGAGTTCTTTAGCTTTTTGCGGAGTTGAAACCGAAGCCTGCGAGGAGAAATCGCCATGCGTGTTGCCATGTATTACAGCAACCAGGACCTGCGGTTAGAGGAGATGCCCACGCCGCAGATTGGCCCTGGCGAGCTACTGATGAGGGTAGAGGCCAGCGGCATCTGTGGCACCGATTTGCTGGAATGGTATCGCCTCCATAAAGCGCCGTTGGTCTTGGGCCATGAAGTCGCCGGCGTGGTTGTCGCTGTGGGGGAGGGGGTAGAGGGGTATAAAGAAGGTGACCGTATCTCTGCGGCCCATCATGTTCCCTGTAACACCTGCCATTACTGTCTTAGTGGACACCACACCGTTTGCGATACCCTGCGCCAGACGAATTTCGAGCCTGGTGGCTTTGCCGAGTATCTGCGGCTGCCGCGTATCAATGTGGAGCGCGGAATATTTCCGTTGCCTGACGAGCTATCTTTCGAGGAGGCAACATTTATTGAACCAGTGGCTTGTGTCCTGCGCGGGCAAAGACTGGCCCATCTCCAGCCGGGGTGCACTGTTCTTGTTATCGGCAGCGGCGTTGCCGGGCTGCTCCATATACAACTGGCTCGGGACTCGGGGGCGGGTCGCATTATAGCAACGGATATTGTTGATTATCGCCTGGAGGCAGCGCGAAGATTTGGAGCCGACGTTGCCATTCAGGCCAAAGAATATACACCAGCCTACCTACGCCAGTTAGCCGATGGTCGTCTCGCTGACCTTGTAGTGCTATGCAGCGGGGCGATATCAGCTATAGCTCAGGCATTGGAGTCCGTGGAGCGGGGAGGCACCGTTCTCTTCTTTGCCCCCACAGAGCCCGGTGTTAGCATTCCGATATCGGTGAATGACCTCTTCTGGCGCAATGAGATAACGCTGACCAGCTCTTATGGTGGCAGCCCGGGCGATTATGCCGCGGCGCTGGAACTGATACGGGCTGGCAAAATACGAGTGCGGGGGATGATTACCCATCGGCTGGGGCTGGCAGAAACAGGCCTGGGATTCCAGCTGGTGGCCCAGGCCCAGGACTCCCTGAAAGTGATTATCGAGCCGCAGAGGTAGATAGAGGCTGTTTCCCAAGCGAGTGTCAGGGGACCATATCCCCCCAGGGATACCCGTAAGCCAGCCAGAGCCGCCACATCTTTGTGGATGACTGTGTGCCTGGCTCGCAGGGCCGATTCGAGTTGCCAAACGACCAAGAGCAAGATATCAAGATATATTGACTGGCAGTGGCTATGGATTTAGAATAGGCTCAGTATAAGGATAGGCAAAGTAAGGAGGTTTATAATTATGCCAGCAACATGTGGTTTAGCCTGCGAGGTATGTGGATTTCCTGACAGGGGACTGTGCCCTATAGACCGTTGTGTACCGGGAACTGACCCGAGGGCTCCGGAGAAGCTGGAGAGATTTACGCAGGCAATGGGACATCCTTGCGCCATACTTGAGTGCGCAATCAAGAACAACGTTGATTACTGTTTCAGGTGTGATAAATTCCCCTGTGAGATTCACTATCAACAGGAGCTTTATAGTCATAAGCTGCTTGATATGATTAAGGGTATGCTACAAAAATAGTAAGTCTGATAGTAGTCTCTGATTAACTTCCCGCCTTAATCTTCGGTCGTGGACCCAGTGCACTGTAAAGTGTAGATGCGTTCCGATTATATTCTGATATTCTTAACCTCACCTTATCGCCCAATGCGAAATATGATATTATCACGTTGAGGTAGAACCAGATTATGTTGTACCCATTTACCACCAGGAGTGCTGGTAATTAACATGCTAAGGCGTTTCTCATTTGTTATCTACTTAGCTATTGCATTTCTGGCGCTTTCCGCAATTACATATTTCATTCATTACCTCATTTTTCATGATATTCATCATATATTTATCTATATTGTTGGTGATCTTGCCTTTCTGCCCCTCGAGGTTCTGTTAGTGGTGGTTATCATCGAGCGCCTCCTGGCCCGTCGTGAGAAACAGGCTAAACTGGAGAAACTTAATATGGTGGTGGGAGCTTTTTTCAGCGAACTGGGCAACCGCCTCCTCCAGGACCTCCTCAAATATTTCGATAACCGTCTGGAGATTTCTAGGCACCTGAATGTTACTGAGAGCTGGACCAAGAAAGATTTCCAAAAAGCTACCGACTTTGCGCACCACCTCAGAGTTGAGCTTGATTGCCGAAGCATAGACCTTGACGGGCTCAAAGCCTTCCTGGCCCAGAAGCGGTGGTTCCTGATTACGCTGCTGGAAAATCCCAGCCTGCTGGAGCATGACCGTTTTACCGACCTGCTCTGGGCAGTTACCCATCTGGATGAGGAGCTTGAGGCAAGACCATCGCTTATCGGTCTTCCTGAGAAGGACCTGGGGCATATTGCTGGTGATATCCAGAGATTATATGACCACCTGGCCAGTGAATGGTTAGACTACGTTCAGCACTTGAAATCAAAGTATCCTTTCCTTTTCTCTCTAGTCCTGAGAACGCACCCGTTCCAGGAACATCAGTCCCCCATAATAACCTGATACAACCGGGCCTTGTTATCTCCAGGTGTGGAAGGCTTCAGATTTGGACTGGAAGATTTCCCTCGGTTTCGCGGCGCTCATGCATAGTCCACATTACGCTGTGAAACTGCCCAACATTCTGACGAACTGGGTAGAAAGAATGCTTGTCTAATAGGTTTGGCTATGGTTATGCAAAGGAAATGAGCAGAACTGCGGAGGTGGATAGCACTTGCTTTCCGAGCGGCGGCGTGTGAGTTCGCATCCCTCCAGGAACGCCACAAACCTGGCTCAGGCAGACTTGACATTCGATGGCCTGGCCACTTAAAGTGTACAACAGCCCAATATGGCGGAGTAACTCAAACAACCTGTGTTGGCTGGGGTGATGTCCGCCCCCTTCTATATTCCAGGGCGAGAAGTAGAAATGCAACTTAAGTTGACTTTCATGGGCGCCGCACAGAATGTAACAGGCTCCCGTTATTTACTGGATACCGGCAGTACCAAGGTCCTGGTAGACTGTGGGCTGTTCCAGGAAAGGGAATTCCGGTCTAGAAACTGGGAGCCATTTGCAGCGCCGCCGCCTAGTATAGATGCAGTACTGTTGACCCATGCTCACCTTGACCACTGTGGTTTGTTGCCGAAACTGGTCCGCGAGGGCTTCCAGGGGAGTATTTACTCTACGTCTGCCACCTCCGATATCACCAGAATAATGCTCCTGGATGCGGGGAAATTGCAAGAGGAAGATGCCGAGTTCAAGAAGAGGAGGCACGAGCGAGAGGGAAGGAAGGGGCCTTACCCTGAGATTCCGCTCTATACTGTTGAAGATGCTGAGGCGTCACTTCCGTTTTTTTCACATGCGGTGGGATACGAAGAAACGGTCAAAATTGGTGACGGACTTGAAGCCAGCTTCCACGATGCTGGCCACGTATTGGGTTCGTCCATGATAAAGGTTACAGCTAGGCAAGGTGGAGAAGAAAGGACAATTCTCTTCTCCGGGGATGTGGGAAGGTGGGGCCTACCGATATTGCGGGACCCGTCCTCGTTCAGCAAGGCGGACTATGTGATAGTGGAATCCACCTATGGGGACAGGTTACATGGGGAAACGGAAGATATAGCTGGTAATCTGGCTGAAATCATAAACTCAACATGTGAATCGGGTGGAAATGTAGTTATCCCCAGCTTTGCCCTCGAGCGAGCCCAGGAAGTACTGTACCATCTCCACCAACTGCTTATCAGTGGCCGCATACATCACGTGCTAGTGTTTCTCGATAGCCCGATGGCCATAAACATCACCGAGGTATTTGCCGCTCATCCGGAGCTATATGACCGGGAAATGACCAAGCTGATACAGAGCAACAGGTCACCCTTTGACTTTCCCAGCCTCAAGATGGTCAATACGGTAGACGATTCAAAAGCAATCAATCGTATTCGGGGGACGGCCATAATAATAGCCGGCTCGGGGATGTGTACCGGAGGCCGAATAAAACACCACCTTGTAACAAATATCTCCCGCAGGGAGAGCACGGTCCTATTTGTTGGGTACCAGGCAAGGGGTACCTTAGGGCGGTATATTGTTGACGGGGCCGAAGAGGTGCGGATATTGGGTCAGGTTCACCCCGTTCGAGCAAGGATAGCCCAGTTAAATGGGTTCTCAGCACACGCCGACAGGGATGAGCTCATGAGGTGGCTTTCTGCCCTCAGAGAAGCACCCAAACGGCTCTTCGTTACCCATGGGGAGCCTGAAGCAGCTAGTAGCTTTTCCAATCTCGTAAGGGATAAAATGGGCTGGAAGGTTTCCGTACCGGAATACCAGGAGCAAGTCCTTCTGGACTAGCAATGCGTATTGTATAAATATTGAGCATTGTATTTTTCATGGCCCAGGTAAAGGGCAGATTCCAAATGCCTTACATAGTTGAGAGTTATATATTCTAATAAGATGAGGAGGTGAGCGATGGCCTACGAGTATGAGATAAATGAACTGGCGAAGGAAGAGTCCTGGCGGATGTTCCGCATAATTGGTGAACTCGTTGAGGGGTTCGATAAGCTTGCCAATGTCGCGCCAGCGGTCAGCATATACGGTTCGGCTCGGATTCGGGAGGGTGATGAGCTCTATAAACAGACCGAGGAAATAGCCCGTCGGCTGGGAAAGATGGGCTTTTCCATCATAACCGGAGGTGGCCCCGGTGTGATGGAGGCAGCCAATAAGGGTGCCATGGAAGCTGGCGTCACCTCGGTCGGGCTCAATATCCGGCTGCCTGAAGAGCAGGCTTGCAACGTTTATAGCACGAAGGCAATAACGTTTAATCATTTCTTCGTCCGCAAGATTATGCTGGTCAAGTACGCGTCTGCCTTTATCATAATGCCCGGGGGCTTAGGCACGCTCGACGAGATGACTGAGGTATTAACACTTATGCAAACCCTCAAGATAAAGCCTTTTCCGGTTGTGCTCTTTGACAGCGTGTATTGGAAAGGATTCCTGGACTGGCTTCGCGATTGGGCATTGTCCAGGGGATTCATTTCCGAGGAGGATTTTGAGCTGTTAAGGATTTGTGACCACTTCGACGAAGTAATTGACGCTGTCCGCAAGTGGCACGACAAGCATGAGATCATAGGTAAGAAAGCAGTGACTGCCTAGGTCTCAAACAGCGTTCTTCCGAATCGCTCGATTGCCCATCATGGCTTAATGTACAGCCAAGTGACAAAAGAGGCTTCTGTTACCTCTTGGTATTCGGAAATAGCTTCGTTCTTTTACTTCAACTTTCCCACGGCTGCCAGGTACACGACAAATTCATCTTTCCCGTCAATTTTCAGCAGTTTGTCCATCAATTCTTGGTCGTAAGCGGCAACTGCACAGGCTCCACAATTTGTCACTTCGCAGGCCAGGTAGAGGTTCTGACATACGTGCCCGGCATCCAGAAGGATGACTTTGTGAGCTGCCAGACCATAGCGCCATTCCATCCTGTAGGGAATTGCTGACCAGATGAAAATTGCGGCGGCACTCGACATCCAGTTTTGCCCGAAAGCTGCTCCTGTGACTTTTTGCGCTGCCCCTTCATCTCTGTATTCCACTAGAAGCTGGTGTTCAAGTGGTAGATATCTGTAGAAGCCTCTATCTAAACCTTTCACATTGAGAACGCAGAGGTATGTTTCAAGTGCATGTCGGGCTCCGGCGGATGGGACAGTCCTGCGAGCGTGACCAGCATCCAATTGCTGTTGTATGCCCTGAGTGGCCCATAGGAGGAATGATAATTCGTCCAGCGTCAGCGGGGTCGCAATGAACTGTCGGCGGCTTTGCCGGTTCCTTATGGCGAATAGCAAATCTATGCTTGGCAATCTCTGGAACTCATCTGGAGGACTCAGACCAATTCGCTCTGCATTGGCTGAATACGGTTTCTCAATAGGTGGAGGAGGGACGCCTAGACTCTGATGGGTTCTTGAGAAATCGACTGTCTTTCGTACACTATCCTTCAGAAAATAGCGATGCTTCTCTATTGACGATTCCTGCATACTGACTCTCGCTCCTGATATCCTGGCACAGTGAAAACAGCCAGCGCTTCTCTATGCTAGCACCTCGATGTTCAAATTAGCAAATGTGTTGGATGGATATATGTCGGCTCTTATCAAAGCTAACAAATTTAACGCACCAAATTGAGTCGTGCTAGCACAGTTCTTTAGCCATGGAGATGAGCGGTTTGAGGCTTACACGGCCAATCTCCGTCTCATTGTAACCAGCGATATACAGAAAAACAGAGCGGTCAGAGCAACTATAAGAGCAAGCGCCCACGGAATGTTGCTGTGAAATTCCCCGCTGATTAGTGCCCTGCTAAGATGCACCACCGGTGTTAGCGGCGCTATCCAGCTAAGATTCTGTACCACCTCAGGAAACGAAGAAAGGGGAAAGAACACTCCGCTGAAAAAGAACATCGGAGTGATAAACAGGGTGAAATAGTAATTGAAACTGTAGATAGACGGGACAATAGAGGTAAAGAGTAGGGCAATGGAGGCAAACATTATGCCTGCTAGAAACGCCAGTACAGGTATAAGTGCTGCCCAGGGTGAAAGCACCAGTTGGAAAGCTGCTGCGATGGCGAGAATAACGGTGCCGGTCATGAACGAGCGTGTAGCACCCCAGAAGATTTCGCCGGCGGTGACGTCTTCAACGCTGAGTGGGGTGGCCAGTATGGCGTCATAGGTTTTCTGATACTCCATGCGAGTGAAACTCCCGTAAGTGCACTCGAAGCTGGCACTGAACATGGCATAGCTGGCAATGATGCCCGGAGCAATAAATTCGATGTATTTCTGCCCATCAACCAGGCCGATATATGCGCCGAGCCCCCAGCCCATAGCCAGCAGAATGAGAATAGGTTCAACCACAAAGCCAGGCGCTTCCGCGCGCCATAGCCTGAAGAAGACATCCCGGTTACGCTGCCATACTCTAATGCAACGCCAGGAGAAGGGCTTCATTCTGCCAGAGACCTCCCAGTAAGCCGGAAGAAGACGTCTTCCAAAGTGGCCTGCCTCCGCCTCACCCTGTCGGCGAAATCCGCCAGTCCCAAGGGCATCTCGTCAGTCGCAACGTGGAAGACCTGAATCTTATCTCCCACCTCCTCAAAGTCAAGACCGTGGCCTTCCAAATTCTTGACGGTCTCCTCCCTTTCCCCGTGGTTTAGCTCAATCTCCCATACTTTGTCGCCCACATAGCTGGAAATGAGGTCCTTGGGAGCACCAACGCTCGGGATTCTGCCCTGGTGCATTATTGCCACCCGGTCACAGAGGACAGCCGCCTCCTCCATATTCTGAGTGCAGAGTAGCTGTGTCACTCCCTGGGACCTTAGCTCGGTGAGCTTATGCCAGACCAGGTACTTGCCTTGGGGGTCAAGGCCTATTGTAGGCTCATCGAGGATTAGTATCCTGGGCGTGTTAATCAAGCCCCTGGCTATCAACAGGCGTCTCTTCATTCCTCCCGATAGCTCCTTAATGTGGCTGTTACTTTTGTTCTCCAGTTCAAACAGACTTAAGACCTCTATACTGCGCCGCCGTGCCTCATCTTTAGTTATATTGAAGTATCGGGCGAAGGTCATCAGATTTTGTAGCACTGTTAAGTCTGGGTCGAGGTTGTCTATCTGGGGCACAACTCCCAGGATAGCCTTGACTTGCCTGGAGTGAGTCTTCAGGTCGTTGCCCAGCACCTGTATATCACCTCCCGTGGGAGGTGATACCATGGTTATCATTCTTATGAGGGAGGTCTTCCCTGCTCCGTTAGGTCCCAGTAAGCCAAAGCATTCGCTTTCTTCCACCTCCAAATTTACATCATCTACTGCCAGCAGGTTCTTGAATCTCTTGCTTAGGTTATAGGTCTTAATGGCGAGCATTTAGCACCAGCTTAGTTATCTTAGCCACTGGTGAATAATAGCACCTTGAAGCTGCCTCCAACAATCTGGGGCATGATTTTCACCATCATCCGATGATTCTTCCTCCCCTGGCGGGGGGTAGTTAGGGGGAGGGGGAATTCACTCTCACCGAGCACCTCCCTTAAAGGTAGTGGGAATTTGTGGAGATTTCTTGCTAGGCGCTATAGTTTGGAGGTTCTCTTCTAAGCAACGGGTTGTGGGGTCGAATCCGTCCAGGGATGCCAAGAAGCCAGCCAGATCCGTAACAGCTTTTGGCCTGACTGCGTGCCTCACTTTGGGGGCGTTTGAGGCAAATGTACTACTTCGCAGGGATGTTAAACAAAACGATGGATTTTGAAAGAGGTTGAGGTTGGTATCTGATATGGCACACGCTATAATATTCCTGAAATAAAAGGGGCCTGTTTAAAAGTCAGCTTTGGGAAATTGGTGATTTTTAGGCGAAGCTGAATTCAAAGCTGAGGCGAAACTAAACAGCCTGAAGGGAGTAATGCTAATGGGAGTAGAAGACATCAAACAGGTGGCCGTGATTGGTGCAGGTACCATGGGCACCGGCATAGCCGACCTCTGTGCAAGAATCGGTGGCTACCAGGTGATATTGATGGATACCACTGAGGAACTGGTGCAGCGGGGGTTACAAAACGTACGCAATAGCCTGCAGAAGTACTTTGTAGACAAGGGGAAGATTACCGCTGACGAGATGGCGGCAGTGCTGGGTCGAATCAAGCCTGCCACCAGTATCACCGAGGCGGCCAGCCATACCGACTTCGTTATCGAGGCAGTTTTTGAAAACCTGCAGCTTAAGAAGGACGTATTCCGGCAACTGGATGAGGCAGCGCCACCCCATACCATCCTGGTCACCAACACTTCTTACCAGAGCGTAACCGAGATCGCCGGCGTCACCAAGCGGCCGGATAAGGTAGGCGGCATGCACTTCTTCAATCCGGTAGCCATCATGAAGCTGGTGGAGGTGGTACGTGCCCCGCTCACTTCCGAAGAAACAGCCGATGCGACCTTTGGCCTTTGCCTGAAGTTGGGGAAAGAGCCTGTCTACTGTCGTGATACCTACGGCTTTCTAGCCAATCGCGCCGTCCGGAGCCGAGACGACGCCGTAGAGTTGCTGTGGGCACATATTTCCACCCCAGAGGATATTGATAAGGCAGTCCGGCTGGGTTATAACCGCCCCATGGGTCCCTTAGAACTGGGCGACCTGACCGGGGCCTGGGGTATTGCGGTTACCTCGGAGGACGACGCCATAAAGGAGCTGGGGTTTGAAAAGGGCCATGTGCACCCCCTGGTAAGGATGATGGTTCGGGCCGGCTATACCGGCGGAATGGGCAGGAAGGGCATCTATGCATTCTGGGAAGACGTACTCTCCAAGTGGTAATGCCTAATAGAGAGGGGATTATCGTCCCCGCATCGATCGGTAATCGCATTGAAGAAAGTACCATTTGCAACATTAGTCATTTCTGGTAATCGGTTTGGCTATTAGTGTGAATCTAGGACTGGGGTCGTTTCTGTGTCAGCGCAGTTCCTTTATACGTAAGTAGCTCCTCTCCACGCTGATTAAATAACTTGTAGACATAACGAACGATGCCGGCATTGGGTATTGACTTTGATTCCCGCTTCGAGACAGCTTCCATTTCGAGTACAACGGCGTCGTCGGGGCGAGCAGGAGTCATCCATTTAAAATCATCCAAAGCAAGTCCGGCGATAAAGGCAGATTGAGGCCTTCTCTCATTTAGCAGCTTCTGGCCAATATTAATTAGGTGTACCCCAGAAGCGATCAAGCCACCGAATTTAGCGGTTTTGGCTAACTCCGGGTCAACGTGGAACGGCTGTGGGTCCCATTGTTTGGCAAAATCAATGATGTCCTTTTCAGTGAGGTAGAACTCTCGGGATCTGTGGTTTTTGTGTAATTCGACGTCTTCAAAATACTCAATGGACATGTGCTCATTATAGCAAAGTTGTGTTTTTACGCGTAAGAGTTAAGGCTAAAGTATATACTGCAGAAATAGCTGTGTATGCAGTCAACGAAAGTGGGGCGCAATAAGCCAGAAAGTGCATTCACATCTTCTTCAATAATTGGTGTGCCGCCCTTCGTTTAAGCACATAGGCTATTGACCTAATCTTTGTGGTGGGGCTCGCTTTGTGATACTCTGTAAACCAGAGATTTTTACCCTGGGTCGAGCTTGCCGACCAACGTCGGGTCCAGAGCTGAAACAGTAGCGCCGTAGGCTGCTGATTACCCATCCAACATGTAGGCTAGGAGGCAATGGTATGCACAGAATATTTGTCATAAATCCTGGCTCAACCAGCACTGAACTCTCTCTTTTCGAAGAAGAAAAAGAGGTGAAGAGTGCCAGAGTCGTGCATCCTGTAGAGGAATTGAGGGAGTTCAGCAGGGCATTGGAGCAATTCCCATACAGAAGCCGCATTGTGAAATCAACACTATCTGAGTGGGGGCTTAAGAAAGGCGATATATCCGCCGTGGTCGGCCGAAGCGGCGTACGCATAAAAGAGAGTGGTACTTACCAAGTCAACGATAAGATGATAAATGATGTAACTTCCGGCAAAGTAAGGGTTGAGCATGCTGCCATTCTCGGTTGTCTGTTGGCAAAGGAAATTGCCGATGAGTATGGAGTTCCTGCCTATGTTTCTCAACCCCCACCCATTGAGTGGCTACCGATAGCCACTGTATCCGGCAGTCCATTGATCGAGAGGAGACCGCTTTATCACAGAGATAACATCGAAGCGGTGGCGAGGCTGGCCGCGGCGGACATAAGTAGACAGAAAGCCAAAGCCAGTGACACGGTGACTTTAATCGTTGCCCATCTGGAAGGAGGCATGTCAATAGCGGCTTTTGAAGGTCTAATGGTAGTTGATGCGACAAGTGCACTCGACGAGGGACCGTTCACCATGGAGCGCAGTGGCAGTCTGCCTGGGAATTCTATTGTGGAGCTTTGTTTCTCCGGGAGGTACACCAAAGACCAGGTGCTGAAAATGATTAGAGGGGAAGGTGGGATGGTTGCTTATCTCGGCACAAATAGAATAAGTGAAGTCGAGAACCGAGTAGAGGCGGGAGACGAGAAGGCCAAGTTTTACCTCCAGGCAATGTGCTATCAAATAGCCAAAGACATAGGTGCTATGGCCAGCGTGCTAAAAGGTAATGTTGATGCGGTGATACTTACAGGCAAAATACTGGAGTCGAGAAAGGCCGTAGAGTGGATTAAGGAAAGGGTGAGATTCATTGCCCCGGTGAAAGAGTATCATGAGCAGGAAGCGCTGGTATTTGCCCTGGCCGGGTTGAGGATTTTGAAGGGCGAGGATATACCCAAAGAGTACGAATAGCTTTGCGCTGTCGATGGGTAGGCCCAAGGTAGCAATTGGACGGAATGTGGGATAGGCTCGCACTTTGTCGGCAAGCAATCTGTTTGACTCTCGTAAGCCTATCTCCAAGGGAAATATGGGGGGAAAGGTTTTTGGATGCCCGATCCACTACCTGTGGAACTTTTTCGGGGGGAAAGCCATAGGGGTTAAATGGACTGGACAAAGACTAGCCGAGATACCTAATTAAGACTAATCGATTGCCGATGATGTGACGAGATGTGTCAAATCATGGAGTTATCTCGAATTTCAAATCGAAGCTGTCTGACCTAGCGATTTCCATATTAGAGGCCAGCGGTTCACCGATTCCGGAACGATTGCCAAATTATACAGCTCTGGTATCAGATAAGAGATTCAATGCTGCGTCTTCGGCCATATAACCCTGGAGAAGATTACCAAGCACATTAGAGCAATTTAAATAGCCACCTTTAGAACCCATAAAAGCAATAAAATAGGCAGCCACTTGGCTGCCTATTTCTATCACAAAGTGATCCTTTTAATCAGTCTATAGTCTTAAGTACTATATTTAGCAATCGTATTAACATCTCTCATGGTAGCATCTTACCCACAAGGATATTAAAAACCACTGCACTGCCATGAGGAGTATTAACACCGGGGCTCAGTGCAAGCTCTATAGATCGTACTCCGGACCTGACATATAACCATTGGGTCCATTAGGAGCATCAAGTGAGCTACCATCAGAGTAACCATCACCAGCCAATTGGTTAGGTCCCAGAGGTCCGGAACTGTCAGCTAATGTAATACTGGAGGTAGTTAAAACCAAGGTTATAACCGCAATTATTATTATGACTATCTTTTTCATAAATTTCTCCTTCTTGATTAATAAACTTGTCTAAAGCTCTTGTCCTGAACCAGTAGTTAAAGGCATATATTATGGCTGGAATGGTGGCGGATCCTGCACCTGGACCTGAATGACTTCACCCTGTCCTTTTTCTCCTCTCACCTGGTCACCGCCGGCAGAAACCGGGGCAACTGCACAAATAGACAGTGCGAGGGCAAGCAACAGGGCAAATAACAACTTGCTTTTTATCCGCATACTCGGGTGTGTCATCACAATATTCTCCTTCTTTGTTTTTTTGCGTATAGGTGATATCCAAAAAACCAGTTGGTTATCTATCCATGACCATGACCTCCAGACAGATTTTGTTTATTGCCAGCACCGCCGCCTGTTCCATTGGTATTGCTGCCAGCTCCAGCATTACTCCCCCAGCTATTCTGCAGGCCGGGGCCAGCACCCTCGCTGGATTCACTGTAACTGGCGCCATTATCGCCTTCTCCGCGTTGTTCGGGATTTTGAGCCGACATTGTTTGCTCATCACTTTCGGAATTAGGCCTCAACCTCTGCTGCTCCTCAGTACTAGTCCGCAAAGGGGATTCTGCGGAAGCATTATTCCTGATTTGGAGCTGGTTGCAAATCTGAGCTAAGACTCCATCCTGATTTGCTGTTGCCTGTTGTGCCATTTGTTGAGCCTCAGGGCTTAAACACAGTTGTTCCGCATTGGCGATCATTTCTTGATTCATTGCCCTTAATCTTGCGTATTGTTGGAGAGCGTCCTCTATTGGGCCGTTGTTCTCCTGACCAACTTGGTTCTGTAGGCGATTGCACTCCTGTACCATGAGGCTAAGATTTAACCTGAGCGCTGCCTCGGGATCTTGAGATGCCAGTGCCCGTACCGCGGCTTCCTGACAGGTTACCGCCCTTTCGCAGATCCGTTCCCTGGTTTGCTGGCAATATTCATCTACGGCATTTCCCTTTTGAGACATCAAGGAGATATGTCTGGACATCATAGCTGTAACTTGCTCTGAAGTATCGACTCCCTTAACCATGGCTTTTTGCATGTTCCGGGTAGCTATAGCCAGACAATCACAGTATTCAATAGCCGCTTGCCCCATGGCTTGAACCTTATTCTGTGCTGCCATGGCTTCCACTTCTGCCAGTCTCTCTTCGGCACACCGCAGGGCTTTCTGGACTTTGCCATCTGGTTTGGAGATGAACATCATTGAAATCTGGTCACCCCATTTATCGGCAAAATAAAAGGGACTGTCCGGAGTTATACCTGGATTTGGCGGCGTCTCCGCTTCTGCAGCAAAAACACTGGCTGGGATGGTGAAAACCATTACCAGTGTGCATACAATCGACAAAATCCTCAGGTTTTTCATCTTCCTACTCCTTTCATTCTATTGTCTGATTGTCCCTACAATGCTTAACGAAGCGGCCTTTTTTCTGTTACAAAATTCTTGGTAGGAAAAATGAGAAGAAGGGAATCTATAAGGAAGGTACACGGAAAAAGGGGACTAAAGCACTGCAAAACTGAAGGATTAACAGATGTGTGGAGATTCGGTTGGCAACCTGAAAATGGGGTTATGGTATTCAGTTTACCTTCTGTCTCCTAAGGCTTTTAGCCATGTGTAGAACCAGTTCCACTGCCGCCAGCTGAAGTCGCCCCACCTCCATCCCCTCCACCAGAGCCTGTACCACTGCCCGAACCAGTTCCGCTGCCATTTCCCCCATTCCCTCCGGTACCAGAAGAAGGAGTCTCAGCACCTGCATTCCCGGTATCCCCCTCATACTGAGGAGCAGTCTGGCTGCTTTGCCCGGCAGGGGAGCCGCCACTATTTTCTGAAGGTGGTTCTTCGGGGCTGGAGCCAGGATTGCCCTGGTTTTGATACCTATGGCATGCCTGTGCTTCGAATTGTAAAGTCATCTGTCTACAGAGTTCAATACTGTTTTGGTGTTCCTGAGGAGACTGCTGAGAAATGCTATCAAGGATATCCAGGCAACTTGCGAGTGTCTGTAAGCTCAATTCCTCAATTTCAACACTGTGATCGTTCGCAGCCTGAGCGCTCTGAAGAATCTGCTCTCCGAGTTGCTCCAATTGCTGATATTGAAGCAATACTTCCTGCATCGTTTCATAGCGATTGTCATTAGCTTTAGTCTGGGCTCGTTGCAACCTGTTCTGCATAGCGTTAAGATTAATCTGGGCTGCTTGTAGGATATTCTGTTGTGATAACATCTTTAGTAATTCCACTTGCTCATCGATGGACAAAGTGCTAGCTTCTCTGATTGGTTCTAAATATGCAGGACTGGCATCCATAGCGTTATCACAGAAGATTATCTGATTCTGTATATTCTCCAGAGCCCCGGCAAGCGAGTTGGACAGTGTTGAGGCGTCTGATATCCTTCGAATCTGCGCCATGGCCGCATCTAGATTGTCTCGATATCCATTCACCGCTAGTTCCGTTTTTTCCTCATTACTGTTGGCAAGCTTACTCATCTCTATCAGACGGGTCTGCGCAAATTTCAGATTTAATTCAACTTTAGCAGCACTGTCGTGGGTTATTAGTAATCTAACGTCTTCGGCTCCGATTTTCACCGGATAAAGCGAATCTCCAGGTAGACTGTCCTGAGCAGCATACGCGATTCCACCAGCCAGCATTGATATCACTATGAGTACGACCACTACTGATACTGCAATCCTTGCCCAGACAAACTGCGGAGGCAGTCCGAAGCTAAAAACATCCGTAAGTGACCTGGATTTTTCCTGCTTGGCATCCTTTATTTGCTGCAAGAGTCGCGCTTTGGCAACTTGTTTATAACTGCCATCCAGCTTGAATGCCGGGGGTTCCTGAATATTCAAAGCCACCTCGAGCAGGGCTTCAAGCTCTTGGCTTCTGGAGGAATAGCGATTCAAGCATTCAACCAGGGTAGCCTTGCCTGATTTTATCTCCCTTATACAATTGGTTACTATGGTTTCTATCTTTTCCAACTTAATTCCCTGCTCTGCCGAGGATTTCACGCATCTTTTTTAACGCCCTGTGGACAATTACTCTGATATTGCCCTCAGTTTTGTTTAGGGCTGCGGCGATTTCACTGTATCCAAAACCTTCAATGAAACTCATTAATATTACCTGCTGCTGCTTCTCGGGCAGCTGAAGTATCGCTCGTCTGACTTCTTGCTGGTCAAATTTTGCTTCGACCAATTTTTCAGGACTCCCCTCACAATCTTCCATGATTATTTCATTGTCAAGATAGGCATAATCCTTTTTTGTTCTATAATAATCGATTACTCGATTATGACTAATGGTGAAAAGCCAACCCAAGAAAGGAGTCTTGCTTCGTTTGTACCTGGGTAATGCTTGCCATGCCTTAATAAAGACCTCCTGTGTCAGGTCCCGTGCATCTTCAATGTTGCTCGTCCTGTAGTAAATATGACGGTAGATGCGGTCGGCAAAAATGTCATAAAGACGTCCGAAAGCCTCAATATCACCACCTACAGCCAAGTCAACTATAGATTCTACCTCTAGATTCAATCGAGAATCTTCGCTATTGGTATCGTGCAATTGTTTTTCTTAACCTCTGTAACGAATTATTTGACAAAATGTTACAGTTTGCAGATTGCTCAATGCAAGGACATCGATTAATCGTCAGCCTGAAACAATATAGTAGAACCTTGATGTGGGGTTTCGATAGATGCGGTTACTGGGTCACGCTCATTGATTTTGTTGGGTCACAACGCGATGAATTGTTGGATAGGCTAGCACTTTGTTGCTGAAGTGAGGATTTGAAGAGAATACAGTTGGTGAGCGTATATTTCACCGCTGCATTTCCAAAACTACAGGTGTGGCATTCCTACCAGATTCCTGACATCGAGATGCATCGATTCGCTGACTCGCAGGCCTTCTTCAATCAGTTTCAAAGTCCTTTCCTTCTCTTCCGGGAATTTGTATCCTTCATAGTCTTGCGTGAATAGAAGTTCGCCGGATTCCTTATGCCAGGCATTCATCATGTGGTCGAAACACAGGCGAGATGTAACTGTCAAAGCTGTTATCATCGTCCTGAGCTCTCTTAAACGCTCGTGGGGTGATGTTAGCTGAAATCCCCCCATTTGATATTCATCGAACGAAGGCGTATTGGGTCTGGGCATGAAGGGGCGCAATCTGATGTAGTGTGGATTGATTTCGTTAAGCACTCGTGCAGTATTTTTCGCATGCTGTTCGGATTTGGTGCGGCCTCCCAGGCCGGGCATTACATATGCCGAGAACTCAAAACCAGCCTCCCTGGCCTTTCTACCTGCTATGATGTGCTGCTCAGCAGTCACACCTTTGTCGAAATGTTTTAGCAACTCATCATCACCGGACTCCAGGCCAACATGCAACCTGTCTAAGCCAGCGGCCCTGATGTCCTTTAGTTCTTCGGGGGTCTTATGGTAAATCGTCTTGGCTCTGGCATAAGAAGTAATTCTCTGCAAACTCGGGAATGTCTCCTTCAAGTACTTGAGTACTTCGATTAAGTCAGGAGTTCGCATAATAAGCGAGTCGGCATCTTGAAGGAAGGCCGTGTGCCCACCGAAGCTGAGCCAGTCGAACACCATAAAAAAACTGTGGCTCCCGCGCAGGTCCGGGTCGCGCCGGATGATCTCTGCCCCGACAGCACCGCTTATCCGCCCGGCATACCCAAGCTGCCATGATACTTGTTTGATCTCATCGCTGATCGCTTTGGCCACCTGTATATCACGCTTAATTTCTTCCACCGGTCTCAACTGAAACTTCTCGTGGTTGTAGGCCATTCCGTAACAAAACTTACACCGATTCCAGGGGCAATTACGGGTTGCTCGGATCAACAGAGAATAACTTCCGCCTTCGCTGGGCGGTCTGATAGCACCAATTTCAAAGGAATATGTGCTCAATTGCTTCATATCACATCCCTGAGCCCCTGGGCTATCCGTGATGTATCTCTTGTCATCCAATGCTTGATGCCTCCTTCGCTTAGACGTGCCTCAGGCTATTATTATGCATCATGTGAGGAACATTATCCAATTACCTGAGAAAAGGATTGCCTCGATGCGTGCAGCTTAGCTCCCTGGTTACCTCAACATGCAATGCGCTGCGATATCTACCTCCACATTTGCAGGGACCAGGTCACTTGTCTACAATATAGAGTGCCTCGATAGAGGATGGGACACGAGTAATGCCGAGAGCACACGTCAGTGGAATAAACCTGTACTATGAGGTCAGCGGGTTAGGCCCTAGCGTGGTATTCTGCCATGGATATACCGGCAGCCACCAGGATTGGGTGTTTCAGGTGCCCGTGTTAGCTCGGGAATATCAGGTAGTCACCATGGACCATAGGGGACATGGAGCTTCAGATGCGCCGTCCTCAGCAGATGCCTATTCCATTCCTATCTTTGCCGACGACCTCTATGCTTTGCTCAATTACCTGGGTATAACTAAATGCTGCCTTGTTGGCCATTCGATGGGTGGATTTGCCGCTCTGCGGCTAGTTCTTGACCAGCCACATGTTGTCGGCTCACTGGTTTTGGTTGATACGGCCAGCGGGCCTGTGAACATACCAGGCTATGCAGACATGCGTGCCAGGCTTCTTGAGATAGCCCAGACGGATGGTATGGAAGCTGTTTTTGAATACAATGCCAGGTACAATCCATTGTCCCTCAGACGCTTTGAAAAATACCCGGGGTTATTTGGTATAGTTAAGCGGCGAATGCTCGAGATGCCAGTTGAGGGATACGTGTATGCAGGGCGAGCATTGTCGGAGCGGCAGGACTTGACGGGGCGACTGAATGAGATATCGGTGCCCACGCTGGTCATGGTTGGAGGAGAAGATTCCCCCTTTCTCCGACCCTCCAAGACTCTGGTTGAGGGCATACCTGATGCCATGTTACGTGTGGTACCTCAGGCGATGCACAGCCCCCATGAAGAGGAAGCAGAGGCTTTCAATGAAATACTCCTGGAATTTCTGACCCAGGTAATGCCCGGGGCAACTTAGATTGCGAGCCGCTGACGAGTATTCCGGGTTAGTTTGGCAGCACAATATGGCTTTTACTTAGCTGGTGCTGCTGCTATGATTAGGGGTGAAATAACGAACGGAGGCAACAAATGATGATTGGGGCCATGTCAGACACTCATGATAGGCTCGATGCGGTTGATAAGGCCATCAGTTTTTTCAACTCTCAGGGGGTGACCGATGTCTTGCATGCTGGCGACCTGGTATCCCCCTTTGTGGTGCCACTATTCCGCAAGCTGAAGGCAAAGTTGCACTTCGTCTGGGGAAATAATGAAGGTGACCGTGATTTTGTTAAAGTGAGATTTTCTGATATTGGACTCACACCCCTAGGTGATTTCGCCGCGCTGCATATTGGTGGGAAGAAAATTGCTCTGATCCATGGCACACATGAGCAAATTGTGGATTCACTAGTCAAGTCCGGCTGTTATGATTTGGTTGTCCGGGGGCACAGTCATACGGCAGAGATTATTGAAGGCGATACTCTGGTGGTTAACCCGGGCGAAGTTTGTGGTTATCTTACCGGTCGTCAAACGGTTGCGCTGATTGACTTGCAGGAAATGCACGGCCAGATAGTGGAGCTATAATTACTGGCCGCCGGTAGATTCCTGTCTCTTGTTATCTGGTACAGGGGAGATGAGTGAACCTCGTGACCTTCGTTGCGTCTCCAGTCTAAGAATCAGCTATGATATGTGCTTGGAAGTGAGTCTTTAGTTCCAGACGTCTTCACACATTTCCCTGGGTTAATTAGTTCAACCGTAGAGTCCTGCAATGACACAGCTCACGGTACATGAGGGCGGCTGTCCGCCCATGTTATGGGTCAAACCCAGCTGGGGATTCTTGATCTGCCGGGGGCCAGCCTTCCCCTGAAGTTGCTTATAGACCTCATACATCATCCTTAACCCGCTGGCACCTATCGGGTGGCCAAAGCATTTGAGGCCACCATCGGGTTGGACAGGTAGCTCTCCCTCAAGGGTGAATGTTCCAGCATCAATATCCTCCTTCACCCTGCCCCGGGGGCTGAACTGCAGGTCTTCCATAATCACGGCTTCGGTAATGGAGAAGCAATCATGGACTTCAGCCATACTAATCTCCCGGCGTGGCGACTCAATCCCAGCCTCGGCATAGGCAGCCAGCCCAGCACGCCAGGTCTCCTCCACGTGAGTGTAGTCGTAGTCCGTGACAACGATACCAGCGGCAGGGCCAACGCATATTTGAAGAGCCTTAATAAACACCGGATCAGTGCGGAATCTCTGGGCGTCTTGGGCTGGGACGACGATGGCCGCTGCTCCGCCATCGCTTACCCCACAGCAATCAAAGAGTCCCAGAGGCCAGGCGATTATGGGGGCATTGAGCACTTGCTCCAGGCTGATTGCTCTCTGAAAATGGGCCTTTGGGTTGAGAGAACCATTATAGTGGCTTTTGACTACGACCTTAGCCAACATGGTCTTGCCCTCTTCTGGGCTCAAGCCGTAGCGGGCGAAATATTTAGTAGCCATCATGGCAAACATCCCTGGAGGAGTGTTATTGGGGGCTACATTCGCCGCAGCGATTCCGGCGCCGACACCCAGGCCACTTTGGCCCGAATCTTTTAGCTTCTCAACACCCACCACTAGCACTATGTCGTACACCTTAGCGGCCACGGCGTAGCAGGCATTCCTCAAGGCATCGGAGCCAGTGGCACACATATTTTCTACGCGGCTCACTGGCTTATACTGCAATCTTAACGGGGCGCTTGCCCCCAGGCCAGCCATCCCAGAGCTCTCACCAGCAGTACCTATCCAACAGGCCTCGATATCCTTTGGGTCGACGCCGGCATCTTCGAAGGCCTCGTAGGCGGCATCGATAACGAGGTCACTGGCGCTCTTGTCCCACAACTCACCGAATTTAGTGCAGCCCATGCCCACTATGGCAACCTTGTCCTTTATACTCTCAGCCATCTTCCTCCTGATATCTTATTGGTCGCGCCTTCCAGTAATAGTTATGGATTCCACGGTCAGAGAACAGTTTTCTGAAAGCCATCTCCACGCGCATGCCCGTCTCCAATTGGGCAGGGTCGCGGTCGGTTATGTCAAACACTGCGCGACCGCCCCCATCAAAGTCAACCACAGCTACAGTAGCCGGGACATCCGGAACGGCGGCCAGGTTATCTTGAGTGAAGGTGAAGACGGTGGCCTTCTTGTCTGCGAAACGATAGGGTTCAAATTGGTCTTTGGCCTGGCATGCTGCACAAATGCGGGCTGGGATAACACCAGTACTAAAGCTCGAAGAGGGATTTATATATTGTGGTGTGCCACAATTCAAGCAGCGGAAACCGTAGAGAGCCAGCACTTCTTTCCGATTCCTCCACAGCGCTGAGATAGAGGTAGGAGCTTGCTCTGGCCGTCGAGCAGCCTCCAGGGGGATGAGCCCTCGCCAGCGCAAGTACGTTTCGTAATTGGAGAGCATCCGTTTAGACTCCAAATGCTTTTTTATACCCCGCCTCTTCCCCAGCTTTTCTAGATGTGGGGTTATTTGAAGTGTAAAGGCATCGGCGCCATTACCATAGCTGGCGAAGAGGACCTTATCCCCTGGCTTGGCATCCTCCAGGGCAGCCACCAGCATCATAGTAGCCATGGCGGCACCAGTATTACCGATGGTCAGGAACAGGGGGTCCTGGACTTTGGCAGGGTCAAACTTGAACTGTTGGGCTACCTGAGCATGTCTTCTTATGTTGGTAGGAGCATCATATACCACCTTAGCGAAGTTGTCAGGGCTGAGGCCATATTTTTCCATCAAGGCAGCCATGGCCTTTGGCAGGAAGGTTGAATAACCTTCGTCCAGTACCATGCGGTCCTCCCAGGAGCGGAGGAAAATATCGCTATCGGTTCGCCATACGCCAGAAAACTCATCGGAGAAGAAGCAACGTCCCTGAACTTCGTCTATGACATCCTCTTTCCCTAGGAGCACAGCAGCGGCGCCGCTTCCCAGGAGCTGCTCAAACTCGCCTGACGGAGCCCCGAGACGAGAATCAGCCACGGTCACCAGGACATTCCTGGCTGAGTTAGCATTGATGGCATCCAAGGCAGCAGCGATGGCAGTGGTCCCTGCCCTCAGCGTTCCAGTAACATCCATGGTGCGAAGCTCGGCACTCAAATCCAGGGCCGCGGCAAGGATGCTTGAGCCCAACCTTTCTTTATAAGGAGACGTAGTGGTGACAAAGAAAAGAGCATCAACAGATTTGGGATCGATGCCCTTCAGACAGTCACTAGCCGCCTCCATAGCCATGGTTATGCTGTCCTCATCGTAGCTGGCTACCGCCGTCTCGCCGGGGATGGCAGGACCACCCCAAGCCCGGCTAAATTCAGCACGACTAATGCGATATAGAGGAATATAGGCACCGTAAGATACTATTCCTGCCATCAAACTCCTTTGCGGTCCTCCTTAGAACAATTTCGCGTGACATCAATCTCTCCAGTTCTTACTGAAATAGCGCTTATCTGGATAACCGGATTCAGTTTGAGCCTGCCAGGTTCTGCTACTAAGCTGGAACCTTCCATTAGAATTATTTGTTTAACAAAAGGACAGACCACAAAATCTTAAACCTGTAAAACAATACTGTCAAGCAGAGCCTTCCATTCCATATCGCCCAACTTGATAGTAAACAATCGCTGATAATAAAATAATTCGGGCTAACAGTCCGACGAAAGATACCTTCTATCCCACCCAGTTTTATGTGATTAGCTAATGTGCGAGTCCGTTGACTATTACCTCACACCAGACCCATGCTCTTGAAGTGCATGGTATATCCACCTATTATTACCAGAAGGTCTGTCTCGTTTAGCTGAAGTCCGGTGCTCCTGGTCACGTAGTCTGCAATGCTTTTTCTAGTAGCCTCGGGGTTCATGCCTTGCTTCAGGTCACTAAGAATGATATCCCGACATACCACTGCACTCTCAGCCGCCCTGGCAATTATTTTCTCAGGCTCTAACTCGAGTCCCCCATGTGAGACGAAGAGCATCCGAGTGTCCAGCAGCCTTAACCTCTCAATAGTCTCCAGATAGGTCTCCAAATCAAAGCGGGGAGGGGCAACCGCAGGCATATGGTGCCACGGCAGCCCGAGCGCTTCGGCGCAGAAAAGGCCTTCGACCTTGCGGTCAAGGATTACAATCTGATGAGGTGCATGGCCAGGCGCATATATAATTTCCAATTCCCTGCCATCGACATTGATTGTCTCTCCATCTTCAGGGACCTGTAATTGGCGTTCTAGTACGGGGGTAATGGGGCCAAAACGTGTCTCAAAATCATCACCCCAAACCATTTTGGTGCTCTTAATAAATTGGGATGGGTCAAGGGCGTGCTTCGCACCGCGAGGGTGAATTACAACTTTCGCTCGGGGGAAAAGCTGGGCCAACTCTCCTGCACCACCGGCGTGGTCCAGGTGAAAATGGGTGGGGATAATATAGGCTAAATCATTCATTCCCAGATGTTCCATTCCTTCTCGAATCAAAGGGATGGCAGGAGAGGGGCCTGGCTCTATCAAGACACCATCTGATTCGGTAATGAGGTATGCTACGGGGAGATAAGGCATACCGGGCACTGGCGTCTCAAGCCGATAGATTCTCTCAGCTATTTCTTCCACATCTAGCATATTCTTCTCCTTTGCCTATTCCCTGACCTGAACTGGTCGCGATGGCGAGCTTGTCCTGCAAGTTGAAATCCCTGAGCACCATAACCAGCCTGCTGCAATCGGATTGACGCAACTCTGTAGCTGTAATTTCGTGCGTCCTTGCCAAGTTGGTGCAGCCGGATAACGGATAGTTTAGGCATGTAGAATACTTTGGTCAAGTTTCGTCGGCATGCCTCTTTGCTTTTATAGATGTCTGTAATAGTCCCCGTGGCATTATCAACACAAAAGATGT
>Ga0180432_10002763_pt1 | contig 25969 bp, 27 predicted proteins | sample SS_ome_10_FD_132414 | JGI IMG/M metagenome (GOLD analysis project Ga0180432, IMG submission 132414) | Hypersaline lake sediment archaeal communities from the Salton Sea, California, USA - SS_1_MS_2 metaG | ecosystem: Environmental > Aquatic > Non-marine Saline and Alkaline > Hypersaline >... | reverse complement strand
GGGAACACATTTATAACACAGTTAGACCACACCAGACGTTGGGATACCTGACTCCAAAGAAATTTTTGGATCAATGCAAAAGAGAGGAGGTCAGGTGTCACTAATCATATGAACGAGTACACGGGCTGGTAATACACGGCCATCGGGTTTATAATATTCGGCACATGGGTATCGACATAGAGAAGCAGAAGTCCAGGGCCATCGCCGCCATCGACAGGCGCCGCGAGGAGCTTACCAGGCTCAGCCTCAAGATCCACCGTAATCCTGAGCTGGGCTTCCAGGAGTTCAAGGCGTGCAGGTGGCTCACCGAATATCTGGAGAAAAATGGGTTCGAGGTGGAAAAGCCCTACTGCCGGATGGAGACCGCCTTCCGCGCCAGCTACGGCTCCGGCGAGCCGGCCATCGCCCTGCTGGCGGAATACGACGCCCTGCCCGATGTGGGGCATGCCTGCGGGCACAACATCATCTGCACCGCCGCCGTCGGGGCGGCGCTGGCCGTGAAGGAGACCGTCGACCGAGCAGGCGGGCGCGTGCTGGTCATCGGCACGCCCGGCGAGGAGATATACGGCGGCAAGGTGATGATGGCGGAGCGCGGCGCCTTCTCCGACATCGATGCCGCCATGATGGTGCACCCCAGCATATCGGACATCGCCAACACGCAGGCACTCGCCTGTATCGGGCTGGAGGTGGACTTCAAGGGCAAAGCAGCCCACGCTGCGGCCTCCCCCGAAATGGGAATCAACGCACTGGAGGCCATGATACAGGCGTTCAATAACATTAACTCGCTGCGCCAGCATATCGACGAGAAAGCCCGGATACACGGCATCATCACCCGAGGCGGCGAGGCGGCCAACATCGTGCCCGCCGCCACCTCGGGGAATTTCCTGGTGCGCGCCGCGGATGAGGCTTATCTTGAAATCCTCAAGAGTAAGGTGCTAAACTGCTTCAAAGCAGCGTCCACTGCCACCGGCGCCCGGTTGAAATACCGGTGGACCAGCTACTATGCACCTATAAAGAGCAACCCTGCGCTCATTGAGTTGTTTTCCCACAACATGGCAAAGCTGGGGCGCAGGATGGGATCGGCCAGCGGCACGGCGCTGGGCTCCAGCGATGTGGGCAACGTGAGCGTGGTGGTGCCGACTATACACCCCATGATAGCCATCGCCCCGACGGACACACCGGTGCACTCGCCGGGGTTCGCCAGCGCGGCAGCCTCGGAGGAGGGCATGCGCGGGCTCATCGACGGGGCCAAGGCGCTGGCCATGACAGCCATCGATCTGATAGCCTGGACCGAGGCGCTGGACAGCGTGCGTAAAGACTTTTTCGACAGCAGGTAACACATCCTTTACTGGAGGTCAGGAAATACATGAGGATAGCGCTGGATGCCATGGGCGGCGAGCGCGCCCCGCAGGTGGTGGTGCAGGGTGCGGTGGTGGCGGTGGAGGAGCAGGGCGTGGACGTGGTGCTGGTCGGCAGGCGCGATGCCATAGAGGCCGAGCTGGCAAAATACGGCCGCGCTCTGCCAATTGCTGACGCCAGCGAGGTTATCGAGCTGGGGGATCATCCCATGGAGTCGGTGCGCCATAAAAAGGACTCCTCCATCGTGGTCGGCATAAATCTGGTCAAGCAGGGGGAGGCCGATGCATTCGTATCGGCGGGCAATACCGGCGCGGTGATGGCCAGTGCCACATTCACCCTGAAGCGCATCGAGGGCATAGACCGGCCGGCGCTGGGCGTGCTGGTAGTCCTTCCCTGGCACTCCCTGATGCTGCTCGACGTCGGCGCCAACCCGGACTGCAAGCCGTTCCAGTTGGTGCAATTCGCCCGCATGGGCAGCTTATATATGGAAAGGATATTTAAAGTTAAAAATCCTAAAATCGGGCTGCTTTCGAACGGCGAGGAGGAATCCAAGGGCAACCTGCTCGTGCGGGAAACGCACAAGCTGCTGAAGGAAAGCGGGCTGAATTTTATCGGCAACGTCGAAGGCAACGATATCGCCGGCGACAAGGTGGACGTGATGGTCACCGATGGATTCACCGGGAATGTGGTGCTCAAGGCAGGGGAAGGGATTGGCGAGATGGTGTTCATGTCGCTGCGCCAGGCGATAACCGCCAAACCCCACATTAAGCTTATCGGCTTCCTGCTGCAGAGACAGCTGCGCGGGGCGATACAGGCGCTGGACTACGCCGAACACGGCGGGGCAACGCTGCTGGGCGTGAACGGGAACGTGATAATAGCGCACGGCCGCAGCGAGGCCAAGGCCATCAAGAACGCCATCTACTTCGCCAAGCGGGCCGCTGAGCAGCACATCGTGGATGCTATACGAACAGGTATCACTTAAAGAAGGGGGAAATCTATGGATAAAGCGATCGACCTGGATGACAAGAATTTCGATGAGAAGGTGCTGAAGTCAGCAATGCCGGTGCTGGTGGATTTCTGGGCGCCTTGGTGCGGCCCTTGTCGCGCCGTAGCCCCCATACTGGACGAGCTGGCAAAGGAATATACGGGCAAAATCCTGTTTGCCCGTCTGAACGTGGATGAGGCCCCGCAGAACGCTACCAAGTACGGCATATCCGCCATCCCCACCCTGCTTATATTCAAAGGGGGCAAGCCGGTAAGCCAGATGGTAGGCCTGAGGTCCAAAGCCGAACTGAAAAAGACCATGGACGAAGCCCTGTCCTGATGTATCGAAGCGTGTATTTGCGATAAAGCGAGACGCGATCGATGGACACAGGTTAAACCCGGCAGGTAGATATGAGCGATATAAACGATATAATCATCATCGGGGGCGGGCCGGCCGGCCTCACCGCCGGGCTGTACGCCGCAAGGGCAAGGTTGAAAACCATGCTGATCGAGCGCGCAGTGCTGGGGGGGCAGATCGTGAACTCGGAGCGCGTGGAGAACTACCCCGGCTTCCCCGACGGCATATCCGGTTTCGACCTGATCGAGCTGATGCGCCGCCAGGCTGAGCGATTCGAACTGGGGATCAGGTACGCCGAGGTCCTCGGCATTGAGCTGCGGGATGCAGACAAGGTGGTGAAAACCAGCGACGGCGATCATGTGGCGCGGGCGGTGATCATCGCGGGAGGCGCCAAGCTGCAGCGGCTGGGTGTTCCCGGAGAGGAGAGACTTGTCGGCAGGGGGGTCTCCTACTGCGCCACCTGCGACGGCCCCTTCTTCAAAGGCCAGGCGGTAGCTGTAATCGGCGGGGGCGATTCGGCCATAGAGGAGGCCCTGGTCCTTGCCAGGTTCGCCTCCGTGGTATATGTGATCCACCGCCGCAACCAGCTCCGAGCCTCTAAGATCCTCCAGGAGAGGGCTTTCGGCAATCCGCAGATCGAGTTTATATGGGATACCGTGGTGGAACAAATACTGGGTGATGACCGGCTGACAGGTATTACAATCCGCAATATAAAGACGGGTGAGGTTTCCGACCTGAGTGTGTCCGGGACATTCGTCTACGTTGGCCAGCGCCCCAACTCCGGCTTCCTCGGGGGTGCAGTGCCGCTGGACGAGCAGGGACGTATACTTACCGATGAAAGGCTGCAAACCGGAGTAAAAGGATTATTTGCCGCCGGCGATATACGCCACAACTCGCCTCGCCAAGTAATAACAGCCGCAGGTGACGGGGCCACCGCGGCTGTTTTCGCAGAGAGATTCCTCCTCGGGCAATAGCTGCCCGATCAACTACTGATGTTAAAAAGCTTAAAGACTACTCGTCCTCTATACCCATATCTTTGAGGTAATCGAGCGTGTCCTGAACTGTCTTTATCCCCTCCGCATCCTTGTCTGGGATCCTGATCTGCCGATTGGCATCGCTGAACTCCTCCTCTATGGCCATGATCAGCTCTACCAGGTCCAGCGAATCGGCATTAAGGTCATCGACGAAGGATACCGCCGGGGTGACCTGAGCTTCATCTACACCCAATTGATCTACGATAATTTTCTTGAGCCTTTCTAGGACAGTGGCCACTTTTCACCTCCTTTCGCCACCCGATTTAGCGCTGACGGAGCCTAAAACCCCGTTGATAAACTTCGGCGAGTTATCGCTACCAAACATCTTGGCCAGCTCGATGGCCTCGTTGATGGCAACCCTAACCGGTACTTTATTATCAATCAACATCTCAAAGATGGCAAGCCTCAGTATGTTCCTGTCGATAACGGCCAGCTGGGCAACAGGCCAGGCTGGAGCATACGTTTGAATAATGCTATCTATCCTGCGCCTGTTTGTCAATACGCCGCCAGCCAGCTCGCGGACGAAAGCCGACCCACCGTCCGTGAGGGGATCATCTTCCAGCAGACGGGCCAGAATCTCATCGGCGTCATGCCCGACGAGATCGACCTCGTATAACGCCTGCAAAGCAATGATCCGCGCCTTTCTCCTTATCCCCATTCGCACACCGCGCACAATAAATTGTTAATCTACACTGCCCAGGATTTGCCATGGCATCCGCCTGCATACTGTGGTCAGGCGATTCACCCTGGTTTAACCAGAGCGAAGGTTATAAAACACGAGGCGTGGATCAGATGCCCATTGCCTTCAGCGAACCTGTGTCCTCGATGTTGAACACCTGTGCCTCTGGGTTAATCCGCTTGATCAGCCCGTTCAGCACCTGACCGGGGCCGATCTCAACGAATGTGTCCACGCCGGACGCAATCATATACTCGATGCTCTTCTGCCACTGCACACAACTCGCCATCTGCCGTAGCAATTCATCCCGTATCTCTTCAGCCGTGGTCACAGCCTGAGCGGTGCTATTGGCAACGATTGGTACCACCGGCTTATTGAATCTCAGCGTGGATATGGCCTGAGCCATTCCCTCGACGGCTGGCTGCATCAGGAGTGAATGGAAGGCGCCGCTGACCCTCAGAGGCAATACCCGCCGCGCACCCATGGCCCGCGCCAGGTCCATGGCCCGCGCCAGAGTTTCCCGCGACCCACTGATCACTATCTGACCCGGGGAGTTGAAATTAGATATATATGCGCCAGTTTCCTGACATACCTGCTCTACCGAGATGCTGTCCAAGCCGATTATGGCAGCCATACCGCCAGGTACCTTCTCCCCTGCCTCCTGCATCAGCTTGCCGCGCTCCCTGGTCAGCAGAAGGGCCTGACCGAAATCGAGCACGCCGGCGGCTACCAGCGCCGTATACTCCCCCAGGCTATGTCCGGCGAGGAACGATGGCGGGATGAGCAGCCATGATGCCTCCGCCGCCGCACTCATACAGGCCATGCTCACAGTCAAGATGGCAGGCTGGGCATTTACCGTTTTGGACAGCTCCTCCTCCGGGCCTTCAAAACACAGCCGGGACAGGGGAAAGCCCAGCGTATCATCGGCCTCCTCGAAAAGCTCCCTGACCGAGGTAAAATTATCATACAGGTCTTGACCCATGCCCACCCGCTGTGAGCCCTGGCCGGGAAAAACATAGGCGGCAGCGGTCATCGTACTAGCCAAACTCGACTCCTGCTTTGCCTGTCATACTCCGCCGCATTCCCTATTCCTTCTTCTTGGACTTGACCTTGATCACTTCCCTGCCCAGATACGTGCCACAGGTTGGACAAACGTGGTGTGCCAATTTGGGGCTGTGGCACTGGGGGCAACGGTCAAGGGCAGGAAGGCTCAATCCCAGATGCGAGCGTCTCTTCCTCTTGCGTTCCTTTGACGTCTTCCTTTTTGGTACGGCCATATCAGCTTTCACTCTCTTTCAAACTTGTTAACACAGAAAAGCGCGAATCCCCCCCACCATTCAAGCAGGTACATGAGCCTGTGTTAAGATCCCTGCCGCAATATACGCATAACCCGGCACAATTCGCTCTACACAGGGGCTTCATAGGGGTAGCCAGCAGCGTGTACTGGCGAACCGCTTCGCCCAGATCGATCTCGCCTTCATTTATGGCGAAAGAGCCTTCCTCGAACTTCGACAGGTACTCCTCCTCCAGGCTCAGTTCCAACACCTGCTCGAAGTCTGCCAGACACCGGCTGCAAACCGCCTCCGTGCTCGTCTCCAGCCTGCCGCTGACGAATATGCCCCGCTGAGTGCGCACAAGATCCACTTCCCCACGTACAGGCGGCGGTCCATCCTCGCTTATACGGTAATGCCGCCGAGAGCCGACGGGCTCCTTCATCTGCCTGAGCACATCTATAATCACTGTCCTCACCGTAAGTTGGCATATTATATTGGCTGAATACCTTCCTGTCAAGTGCCGATTGCAAACCACTGACCTGTATGCTAACATATAAACTTGCTAATTTGCAAGTGAAAAGGAGGGGCCCATGCCCAAGAACAAACCCAAGATACATTTCATCGACGTGACCAACCGCGATGCGGTGCAGGCTTCACGCCATATAATGGCTAAATTACAGAAGACGATGCTCAATCTATATTTATCCGAAATGGGGATCTACCAGTCAGAGTTCGCCTTCCCTACTGTACGTCATGAGATGAATTACATCAAAGGTAACTTGGATCTGCATAAGATGGGCATCTTCCGCAAGCTGATACTGGAAGGCTGGTGCCGCGCCATACCCTCCGACGTGGAGGAATCGCTGAGCGCCGGGGTCAAGCACCTTAACATCTCGATCTCCACTTCGGACCAGATGATCAAGCACAAGTTCCGCGGGAAACTGGACCGAGATAAGGTCATCAAGGAAATGTCGGATGCAGCCAAATATGCCAAGAAACACGGGGTGAAAACCCTGGGCGTGAATGCCGAGGACGCCTCCCGCACGGACATGGACTATCTCAAAGAATTCGCCATAGCAGCCAAGAAGGCAGGGGCTGACCGCATCCGCTACTGCGATACCCTGGGATACGACACACCGATGAGCATCTACAAGCGGATCAATGACCTTGCCACAACAGTGGGCATACCCCTGGAAACCCACTGCCACAATGACCTCGGCATGGCGGTGGCCAATTCCATCGCCGGCGCAAAAGGCGCCGTCGACGGCGGCGTCGACGTTTACATCAACACCTCGGTCAACGGAGTCGGGGAGCGCGCCGGCCAGGCGGACCTCATCAGCTGCATCCTAGCCCTCAAGTTCGGTAAGGATATGCAGGGATACGAGATCGCTGATCCCCTGGACCTTACGATTGCCGACAAGCTGGCAAAGTATGTCTCCTGGGCATTCGGCATGCCGCTGCCGCTCAATCAGCCCGGTGTCGGCGCCAACATCTTCGCCCACGAGGCCGGCATACATGCCGACGGCGCGCTGAAGGACCGCCGCAACTATGAACTGTTCGACTACGAGATACTGGGGCGCGGCGAGGATGTGCACCTCCCCACAGGCCGCATCATTACCACCGGGGAGTTCGGCGGCATAGCCGGGTTCCGCCACGTTTACGAGCAGATAGGGATCAGCCTCGACGATGAGGAGAGCGCCAGGTATATACTGGACCTGGTCCAGTTCGCCAGCGCCCACACCCAGCTGCCGCTTACCGATGACGAGCTTTGCTTCATCGCCATGCATCCTGAAGAGGTACGCAAAATTATCACCCTTTGCCCATAACCAGACCCCGGAATCAAATTCAAACCGAGGAGAGTGAGATTGGAATACTTCTTTAATGAACAGCAGCAGATGGTGAGGGGACTTGCCCGAAAGATAGCCGAGGAACAGATAGTTCCGATTCGAGCCGAGCTCGATGATAAGGAGGAATTCCCCTGGGCGATAGTGAAGCTCCTTGCCGAAGTCGATATGTTCCGTGTTTTCATACCGACGGAATATGAAGGTTTGGGTGGTGGCATCCTGGACCTGTGCCTGGTCACTGAGGAGCTGAGCCGCGCCTGCTGCGGGGTGGCCCTGACCTATGCCGCTGTAGCGCTGGGCACTTTGCCAATACTCCTATACGGCAACGACGAGCAGAAGAGAAAATTCCTGCCCGATATAGCCAGCGGCAAGCGGCTCGCCGCCTTTGGCCTGACCGAGTCCGACGCCGGCAGCGACGCCGGTTCCATACAAACGACCGCCACCCCCGACGGCGACAGCTACGTAATTAACGGCGCCAAGCGGTTCATCTCCAACGGAGGCGAGGCCGAGGTATACTCTGTGATCGCCCTGACCGACAAGTCAAGGGGCGCCCGCGGAGCCAGCGCTTTCATTGTAGAGAAGGACACGCCCGGTTTCACCTTTGGCCGTAAAGAGAAGAAGATGGGCATCCGCTGCTCGGCGACCAGGGAGCTGTTCTTCGATGACTGCAAAGTGCCAAAGGAGAACCTGCTGGGCAGAGAGGGGGCAGGGTTCATCGTGACCATGAAAACGCTGGACTCCTCGCGTCCCGGTGTCGCTTCCCTGGCGATCGTTCTGGCGCAGGGAGCCCTTGAGGCCGCCGTGGACTACGCACGGGAGCGCCACCAGTTCGGGCGTCCCATATCGGCAAATCAGGCCGTCCAGCATATGCTGGCCAACATGGCCATGGAGCTTGAGGCTGCCAGAGTGCTGGTGTACGCCACCGCCAAGACCATCGACAGCGGCGCCAAGGATTTCACCGAGGAAGGGGCTATGGCCAAGGTGTTCGCCACGGACATGGCGATGAAGGTGACCACCGATGCGGTGCAGATATTCGGCGGCGTAGGCTACATGCGCGACTACCCCGTGGAGAAGATGATGCGGGACGCCAAGATCAACCAGATATACGAGGGCACCAACCAGATCCTGCGCAACGAGATCGCGCTCAACCTTCTTAAGCGGAAGGCCAGGCGAAAATAGAGGCTAACCGCAACTTCGACTCTTTGGCTTATTAGATATGCACCTTATTTTGAATAATCGCAAAGGGCGAAAGGGCGCTATCACAGTGACAGACGACATTCGGGTTTAGTGGCGACACCCTGCAAACAAAGGTCAACCCGAGTCGCTGCAACCCATAATCGGCTGATGCGAGGGTGATATGATAGACGAAATAAGCCCCTCAGATGGTGATACCGGGAAGGCAAAGGCCCTCTACGGGAAGCTCGTAAACGACCTGTATTACAGCAGCAAGACGGTCAAGGGGGACAGCCAGCTGACGGTGAACCTGTTGTTCCAGGCCGACGCCCGGGAGGCAACGCTGGAGGACCGCGACCCGCTGAAGAAGATACCGCTCACTCTGACGATAACCAACAACGGGGATGGAACGGCGACCCTCACTATCACCGGCAGCGGGGAAATACAGGTCGACGACCGTCGGGGGAAGCTGGAATAGGGCCGCATTCATCTTTTGTAAGCCGATGCAGCAAATCATACTTACCCCCATCGGTACGATCCACAATGAGATTACCGGTCCCAAGAGGAGCGGCTGGGAAGACGTAACCTCCCGCATCGTCATCGATGAAGCCTGGAGCGAACACCTGGAAGGGCTGGAGGATTTCTCACACATCCTGGTCCTCTTCTGGATGCACCGGTCGCCCCTGTCCTCACGACCGCCCTCCCGGATTCACCCCCGCGGCCGCGCCGACCTGCCCCTCGTGGGGTTGTTCTCCACCCGCGCGCCGCACCGACCCAATTCCATCGGCGCGAGCGTGGTCAGGCTCATCGAGCGCCACGACAATGTGCTAACCGTCGCCGGGCTGGACGCCTTCGATGGGACCCCTGTGATCGACATCAAGCCGTTCATGCCAGCAACGGACAATCCCTCTGATATCAGGACGCCGGATTGGGTAAACAAGCTGAGGACCTGAGCCGAACGCTGCAGGAGGTTTTTCAGCGTCTCCTCGCCGCCTATGGCCCGCAGCGCTGGTGGCCCGGCGAGACTCCGTTCGAGGTCATCGTCGGGGCGATACTCACCCAGTCCACGGCGTGGACCAATGTCGAGAAGGCCATAGCCAACCTCAAGTCCGCCGACGCCCTAGACCCGCGAGCGATCCAGCGTATCCCGCCCACCGAGTTGGCACGTCTGATACGACCATCGGGGTACTACAACGCCAAGGCCAGGAAGCTCAAGGCATTCGTCGAAAGGTTGTGTGCTGAACACGATGGCGACCTGGATAAGCTATTCGAGATCGACACCGATAGCCTGCGCCGCGAGCTCCTGTCGATACACGGTATCGGGGACGAGACGGCCGACTCGATAGTATTGTACGCCGCGAATCGACCGGTATTCGTTATCGATGCCTATACCAGGAGGATCGTCGACCGGCTGGGCCTGTCCCCACAGAGGGACACCTATGCCGCTTACCAGGCGCTGTTCGCCGACAACCTGACGCCGGACGAGAAGCTCTTCAACGAGTATCACGCCCTGCTGGTGCGCCACGGCAAGGATGTCTGCCGCAAGTCCCCGCGCTGCGACGGCTGCTGCCTGCGACCGCTGTGCCGATATGGAGTTTGACCCCGCAAAGACCATTGACAACCGCTGCATCGCTGATATAATCTAATTGAAAATCCTTTTCATTTATCGATGGATTATGCTGCCGATAGAACGGGACATCAAAACCGCTCTCAAAGAACACGGCTACAAGCTCACCCCCCAACGGCGCGCAGTGATCAGGGCCATTGCCGACACACATGCTCACCTGACGCCGGCCGAGCTGCACCAGAGGGTACGGCGCGATAACCCGCGCATCGGGCTGGTCACCGTCTACCGCACGCTGGAGGCTCTCACCTCGGCGGGACTCATCTGCGAGCTGCATGCTGGGGAAAGTTGCCGCAGCTACCTGCTGCGCCGTCCGGCGGGTCATCACCATCACCTGGTCTGCTCCGACTGCGGGCAGGTGGTTGATTTCAGCGACTGCGACCTGAGCGAGTTGGAACAGCGGCTGTGCGACGATACCGGCTATGAGCTGGAGAGCCACCTGCTGGAGTTCCTCGGGCGCTGCCCCCAGTGCCAGAAGGTGACACGCTGACCGTCAGCCCGATATTGAGGGATGAATCGTGATGAAAGTGCATATCGACTGGAAGCTGGTTGCCAGAGAACTGTCCCTCCATATCCCGTTCACCGCCACCGGCGCCCTGACCGGCATCATCTTCATGGTCATCATAGCCTCCTGCGGCTACCTGGACAATGTAACCCCGCACGCCAAGGGCGTGTTCTACGTGCTGCATCCCACCCACGTCTTCCTCAGCGCACTGGTGACCACCGCCCTGTACCGAATATACGGCAACGGGAAATACAAGATAGTTAAGGCCATACTCATCGGATATACCGGCTCCATCTTCATCGCCACGCTCAGCGACTGTGTCATACCCTATCTGGGGGAGTGGCTCACCGTCCTGCCGGGCAGGGAGTTGGAGATCGGATTCATCCAGGAGCCGCTGAAGACCAACCCACCCGCCCTGGTGGGAATCGCCATCGCCTACCTCCTCCCCACCACCCGCTTCCCCCACGCCGGCCATGTGCTGATCAGCACCTGGGCGTCGCTGTTCCACATACTTATGGCAGTGGGCATCAGCCTGGAGTGGTGGAAATACGTGGCCATCTTCGCCTTCCTGTTCATCGCCGTCTGGCTCCCCTGCTGCCTCAGCGACATCGTGTACCCGCTGCTGTTCGTCAAACACGGCGAGACCCCCGAACACCATCACCATTGAACGATCAGCCAAAATGTTTAATCTATAGTACAGCACTCCCATCTTGACAAATGGGGTGAATGGGAGTATGTTTACCGCGCGTTAATACTATATAGAATGACAGCAAAACCGCTGAAAAGCGGGGACGCAAAGCCATGGAATTTCAGGGATTAGAAGCAGGATTGCCCGGCAGCAACTTAGATCATCGTACATGCCCCCAGTGGGAAACTGGAGGCATTTTTATCACATATCAGGGGGGGAACAAATGATTTCAAAGTCATTCATATGGAGAATCGCCTGCGTTGTTCTTCTACTGGTCACTTTCACAGCCTCAGGGTGCGATGTCACATCCGAATCCCCATACGTCGAGATATTAGACTCTGATGGAGACGGCATCTCCGATGACGTTGAAGTTGAGCTTGGACTTGACCCCAACAACGGCGACAGCGATGGCGATGGCCTGTCGGATCTATACGAATTGTTACTCAATAGCGATGGCGGGAATATTCCGGCCCCCCGTGTAGAAGCATCAACAAGTTCGAATGGCGCTGAATCAAATGGCGGCATGCTGGACATTCCTGACGCCGATGGCGACGGCATCATTTCCGCATTGGATGCCGATGATAACGGCGACGACATCCATGATGGCTTGGATGACGCCGATGGAGACGGTATTCCCAATGCGTACGAATACTACGGCTACAGCATAGAAGGGTTCAACCGTGACCTGCAACCGTGGGGTGTTGTAGTCAATAGAGACCGGCGCACCCACCGCGAGCAAGTCGTGGTTAAAAACGCTTCCGAGTTGGACTACAACGCCCAATACTTCAAAACCAATCCTTTGCAGGCAAGTACTGACGGCGATCCCTACGGGGACCTCTTCGAGTCTCAGGGTATCAACATGGACCAGGCGATAGTCCCACCGGGCAACAACCCTTCGATACCGGCATTCCCGCAATTCTACGTGGCTATGGACAGCTATTCTGTGACCATGGTCGAATCCGTGCAGTCGAACTTCGGGGGGAAGAATTCGTGGACCAATACGGTAAGCACATCCTCGCAGGCAGGAGAATGCGAAGGTTTAAGCTTCCTCGACAAAGTAAAATTCGGCGGCATAATACGCGGCGCTATATGTAAAATCTTAGAGCCGAACGTCAATACCAATAACGTGTCGAAAAGCAATTCAGGCGAGGAGGACTGGTCCACAGTACGCAGTACTGAGACCGACGCGGCGGCGAAGATAAAGATGAATCTTAAAGTCTTCAACTTCGGCACCGCACCGGCGTACAACGTATCTCCAACGGTGAGCCTGTACCTTGGCAGCAAGGCCATAGCTACATTCTCGACTGCCACCAGCATAAATGCTCTCGGTGCTGGCTCTGAGTATCCCGATGGCGCAGGTAATTTTTGGAACGTTGACAAGAGGGGCGGCACCGGCAATGCCAGCACAGATATAACATTGAGTATGGACGAGTTGAAGTGTTTCGAGACTGGATCCCCCTTTTCGCTGGGCGTCACACAGACTTCCGCTACCATGAAACTGCCGATATGGGATGAGGAACTACAGGTGAACGTGTATCAGGACATCGGGCCATGGTCAGACTACAGCACCAGCCTTGAGAAGGTATCTGCCCAAGTAGTTATAGATGCCGGCGATGGCCACTATTCAAACCATCTGGTTTTCGCGAGGGACCCCGGGAAGAACTCTCCACCGATAACCATAAGAGATGCGCTCTACTGGACACTGGGCGATTATGAAGGTGGCAGCTTCCAGGGCTACAAGCTGACGATGCCGGACGGCACTTACCCCATAGCGCTGGACCTGAACCAGAGCGAGTGGGCCATAATTCTTGACAGCCACTATATAGCCACTGATTTCACACAGGACCCGCTGGATGTGAAATTGAAACCGCAGTCGGTGGTATATATTAAGGCGGTACCCAGCAATGAAGATGCGGCCAAGCCTCCCATACAGTGGGCGACAATGTCGCCGCTTCCAGTAGCAGGACAGCCCACCTCGGTTGATGCGATAACCGACCAGTACGAAAAATCGGTTGCGGCGTTCGTCACCGACTACTACGAGGTTAGCGAAGTCTACATGCTGCCGTCGATAGGCTCATCGGCGGATGACAAGTACGTGATGACAGATGACGACCGCGATTCTATCTACACCACCACCCTGCCCGCCTCCTACGTGCCCAACGGCAGCGAGGTGGTCATCGCAACAAATATAGACGGACTCTCCTCGCAGATTGACGTTTCTATATCCGCCCCTGTTGGTACAACACACCAGCTGCAAGGTAGCCGTAACAACAAGAACTCCGGCTTCGATATAGATAACGGTACACAAGGCAATACTTGTGGCGATGCCTACAAATCTTTTCAAGGTTGGGATCTGGAGGTCTACTTAATAAAATACAAAAAGGAGGGCTACTGGAAATCATGGATATTCACTGGCCTTCCTGCGGCATTCTTCGAGTTCGGTCCCACGCAATCGTACGATGCGCTCACCTACACCGCACTCAAGGACAGATACGATGAGCTTTCCAAGAACTTTAATAAAGAGCGAAGCGCCTTAACCGTAGGCGATTTTGACATGTGGCCATACTGGCATTACAACAGCCACGATACTATCACCTACTGGATGGTCTTACACCCGTTCTACTTTAACAAGGGCACAACGTTCGGCCTGATAACGGACGAAGGCAATTTCGCCAAGGTGCGTATTGACGACTGGACCTCCACTTACGATAAGAGCTGGCCCGGATGGAATTGTAACGAGGTGTATATCACCTACATGATATTCAGGGACATCAAATAACGGATGTGATACACATATGTTAAAACAGGCTCGGTGCCTTGAACAGCACCGAGCCTGTTTTAAGCCGCCCGGGCTTATTCTTATCTTAGAAAATGTTACCGGATAATAACAATATAGTTCAGGCATTATTTTGCGAGTCGGATACAGAAATACATAACACTTCATAGATTGAACTTTCTTCCAAATTGTTTAATCCAAACCCCATTTCAGTAAAAAATTTGCCCCTGATTTTGCTATGTCACCCGGACTGATATCATTTATGATCGAGTGCACCCAAGTGCATGAACTGACGCAAAGTCAATTAAACAATATGGATTGCACCTCTAGGTTTGGACAGGCAGGGCGTTGCGGGTTCGAGCCCCACCCCCACTACAACACATATAGTCATAGGGATATACTTAGACGAAATTTGGAGGATTTTTTCTTTTTCAATCTACCTCCCCACATCCACCCTCAGACCGTGGGACTCGGCGAGTTTCTTGAGATCCGCTATACGCTCTTCAGTTAGCAGAGGGATACCCTTATACGGATATTCTCTGCCCAGGGCGCCGTACTTTGTCTCGGCAAACTTATGATATGGGAGGAGCGACAGCTTCTCCACCGATGGTACCTCAGCGAGGACAAACCGGCATAGCTCCTCCATCTCCGCATCGGTGTCGTTGAACTGGGGAATAACCGGGTACCTAACCCAGACCCTAGTCGCCATTTTCTCCACCGTCTTTCGCAGGTTTTCCAGGATTAGCTCGTTGGTTACCCCGGTGGCTTTCTTATGCCTTGCCGAGTCCAGGTGCTTGACGTCGTAGAGAACAAGGTCAGTATAGTTCAGTAACTCGGCTAGTATTTCCCAGTCGGCATGACCGGAAGTATCCAAGGTGGGATGAAACCCCTTTTTCTTAGCCTCCTGCAGCAGCTTCAACGCGAACTGCCACTGCACCAAGGGTTCCCCCCCGGAAAGGGTCATCCCGCCATTGGTGCGCCGGTAATAGCTGGCGTCCCTTCCCACGGTGTCTATCACCTCGTCAACAGTCATGTATCGGCCAACGGCCTCTATCGCTCCCGAGGGGCATACCTCGGCACATTTCATGCAGTAGTTGCACTTCTCCCATTGGATAATGCGGGTGTCCTCTACAATGCTAATTGCCTTCTGGGGACAGACTTCGACACACTTGCCGCACCTGATGCACTTGATATCCCGGCTGATTATCTCGGGGGGTAGTCTCATCGACTCCGGGTTGCTGCACCACTCGCAGCGTAGGGGGCAACCCTTGAGGAATATCGTGGTTCTTATCCCAGGCCCATCGTGGATGGAAAAGCGCTGGATGTTGAATACCACACCCATGTCCTCAGCGCTCTTATCCGACATAATTTCAATCCGCTATCGAATTTCTCAAAATTATAGCTTGGGACTTCACCTCCACGCTATAATCACAGTATCCGGGCTTCATTCCTCAGGATACACTAACAGGACAGGGATTGCTCTGTCCTGGCGATAATAGCGTCCTGTGTCTCTCGAGCCAGGTCTATCCAGAATGCGCTGTAACCGGCAACCCTGATCTGCAGATTGGTGTACTTATCTGGGTGTTCCTGGGCATCCCGCAGAGTTCCGCTATCCACCACATTGAACTGAATGTGGGGGATGGTCCCTTTCTCATACCATTCCCTGAGGTATTGGGCAAACAACTTCTTATTCTCCCCTTCAAGGAATTGCGGCATGAACCTCTGGTTCAGGAGCTGGGTATGCATGAAGGGTATTTTACCGATTGAGTTGAGAGCCGCTGTGGGACCTTTATTATCCGCCCCGATCATAGGTGACAGGGTGCCGTCGGCTAATGGCGTACCCCCCAGTCTGCCATCAGGAGTGGGGCCACATCCAAGGCCTATCGATTGGAACCCGGCTGCCATGCTACCATCGAGCGTGAGCGGCGAACCCCATGCATCCTTGACCTGACTGAATGTGTCATACGTCCTTGTCAGAACCTTCACTGCCCACGCATCGGCATAGTCGTCGTCGTTGCCGTACCTGGGAGCGTTCAGGAAGTCCTGACGCATCACCTCGTGGCCTTCCCAGTTTGCCCTCAGCGCCTCGATTAACTGATCCATAGTGTACTTCCCGTCATCGAAGATGAGCTTTTGAATGGCCGACAGGGAATCCGCCACGTTAATCCCACCGAAATGGATCGTGATGGGCCAAGTGTCGTGCTCCTTGTTAATCCGGGTTAGGTCGACGCCTCTCTCCAGTGCCTCTTCCAAAAGGAACGAGTTGCATGGATCAGGGTTATACTCCATGATGACTTGCTGAGCTAGGTTCCAGGAGTGTACTCCTACATTCAAATTGAACAACAGCCGCTCACAGTATGCATCGAGAATCTCGTCGGCGGATCGCATCTGTCTCGGATCCTTGAGTGCAGGCCTTCCCGGAATGTCGGGGGCATCGAACAGCCCCAGGACCTCCTCCAGCAGCTTGGTGGCGTAAAGGCCCCCGACCGTACCGTTACCCGTTGCACCTATAGTCCTGCCGGGGATGTTGTTGGCCATGCAGCATGCCGCCTGCGCCCGCTTGGCATCCTCCGGAGGCCAGCCCCTCGAGAGGGCCCATTGCTCCAGCAGGTCCTCATTGTGCCAGGATGGGTGCCCCATGCCCATCCGGTTCAGGTCAATGGCTCTTTCCACCACCTCAGGCGAGATGTTGCGGTGGTAACGCACGGTAGGGGCCGGTTGGCAGATGTGGAGGTTGGCCATCGCTTCCATGATAACGCAGCTCAAGTCGTTGGATAGATCCGTGCCGTATCCGTCGGATCCAGATATATCGAACGTATAGCCGATATCGAAGCCGGAGGTTGCACTGAAGACCACAGGCCACTCCGGGGGAGAGCCCACATCCTGAACTTTAAGGAACAGGCATTCTACCAATTCCAGTGCCTTATCCCTGGTAATTCGTCCCGCTTCCATGTCGGCTTTGTAGTAAGGCCACCATATCTGGTCGAGCCGGGCGCCGCTTCCATTTCCACAATGTGCAAAGAAATGCGCCGTGACCTCCACCATCCAATGGAACTGGAGGCACTCATGGAAGGTTCGTGGCGGATTCGCCGGGACCCAGTCCAGAATGTCGGCCAGCTCCTCCAGCTCCCTCTTGCGCGTTTCGTCTTTCTCTGCCTGGGCCTGCCGTCTAGCCAGCTCGGCGTTTCTCTGGGCGTAGCGGATCATGGCCCGGCCGCAGATAGCCATGGCTTCCCATTGCTGCTTCTTTGCCATGTACTCCCCAGGATCCAGCTCTCCGATGCTGTATTCCAGATCCTTCAGCTTCGCCTCGATCTTGTCAATCCTCGCCTGCAGCCCTTCCTTGAAGAGCGGTACATAGTCGTACGCGGGTGGGGTACGGCTCTCTTCATAGCTCCGGACGCCGATGCTCCAAGCCATCGGATCCGCGATCAGAGGGTGTATGTAATCGGGCATGGCGTCCCACACCCGATCCCCAACGCTCCTTCCCATCCAGTACTCACAGATATCTTCGATGATCTCTTTTCTCTCCTCGTCGGTGACCATTTCGGAAAAACCGCCGGTGGTAACCCCCTCCGGCATCCACCAAACGCTGGTTTCCGGGTACCATCGTATCTCGTCCGGCGCACCGTTGGCGTCACCGACGATGAGCTCGCTTGGCTTGATGAATATGGGCATCTCCTCACACAGCTTCTCCACCGCCCTGGCCTTGCGGAGTACCCACGGCTGTCCCTCCGTCTCCCTGTAGGCCTGGGTCACCAGCCTCGCACGGTCAAGGTCAATCTTGATTTTCTGCCCTTCACGGAAGGTGCACTTACCTATCCCGGCAGCTATGTTGACCCACTCCTTGGTTGTCGTCGATTTCCAATACAAGGCGTCCCTGAGCTTGCCAACGCGGGGTGTGGAACCATAACCCCACTCGTGGGGCACACTCTTGGTTACAATGTCCTCAAAGGAAATACTGCCCGGCTTCGGTATCTCTGCTCTCACCTTTGTTTTCTGTACCATTACCCTGTACCTCCCTTCCTTCAGTGGGGGCTACCCCCCACATTTGAACTACTCCAACAATATTACTGTAACATAATGCTTGCCTCTGCCTTGCCTCTCGGGCTTCAGTGGTAGCGATAATTTACCAACTTCAATCCAGCGACTAACATTATAACTGGGCCAGTTTTTGGGGGCAGGTCACTATACTCCTTTAGCCTAACCCCATGACAGTGAAGAACTCGGTGAACCTGTTCTTTATCTCCTCTACCGTTGTATACCTGGGATCAAACAGGTCCATCCCGATACTCATAAACGGGACCCCGATTTCGCGGCACTTCTCCCTCATGAGGCCAACGACTGCAGACCCATCCTTGTGGCCCATGTGCATAGGCCAGACCACGCAATTTATTTTATAATCTTTCACCACTCGCTCTATATCGCCGAGAAAGTTATCTGCCACACCCCGTGCCTGCCTGACCATCGGTTGCTGATACAAAGCCCTCCTTGCCAGTCCCTTGAACATGGCTTCGTCGCTTGAGGTGTCAATCAGATCGTACGGGCAATGGCCGAACATGTCCATAACGATGACCGCTCCCCACTGCTCCTCCAACCAAACAAATAGGTCATAGACCAAGTGTGCAGGCGTAAGGTCAAACCAAAATATCCTTATCCTCTCATTCTCCACTTTACCCTTTTTCGCTCGCACCAGTTCCTCGGCGTTGTCAACGAGGTTCCTGAACCATTGAGCGCAATCGGGGTCACCGATCCACACGTACTGAGCTGCACCGAAGGCCTGCATTGTAATGCCGTAGCCATGAGGACAGGGTACCGCTCGCCTCAGCTCGCTGTACTCCTGCCAGAGCTCGATTATCTTATTGCTCTCCTCTACCACCTCCCGTAGTCTGTCCATATCTAGCTTGCGCTCGGTGTGCTCCTCGAGGAAAGAAATCATCCGCTTGATTTCGCCAACATAATAATCTACACTTCGCTCATCATCTTCCCAGTAAGGGGGGTCTAAAGCGAATATCGGAACGTTGGGCCACTTTACCTTCAGCATTTGGTGGAACCCTATCACACCATCGCATGGGTGTATCAACGCGACCACCGCAGTTGGAATTGGAAGCTCGTCTTTCAGCACTCGGAGAGCTGCTACCCTGAGTGCGGTGCAGTAGTCCTTTCCCAACCACGTGTCGCTTTCATCGACCTCGGCTGTATGGCCGGGCAGAATTGCACCGAGATACGCAGACGCCAAAGAGGTGAACCAGGGGATGTCCATGGCAACGAATATCTCCGGTGCACAAGCATAGTAGCTGATGATGAATGGGTCGCCTTCCTCAGAACACCGTATTATCTCGCCCAGCAACTCTTGAAAACGGTTAGCCATAGGTTCATAAAGCTTAGTGTCAAACTCCGATCCAGTTGTTACCGTCAATGCCGCTTGTACTAATTTCCAGTTTTCGCGCTCCTCTATGAACTTTGACAATTGCCCTTCTTTCGGCTGTGGGCATAGTCTCTTTTTAGCCATAGCTCACCTCTCTACTCTTTCTAGGAATGCCTGAACCCTTGTTCTCAGCTGGCCCATTGCGCCGGCCCATAGATATTCCCTATCCAACGAGAGATAAGGAGTTTCAGCCTTGAACTCCGTGCGAAGCAGATAATGCTCAACTGTCCAGAAGTCACAAAAGACTAGCTGCTCGCCGATAATCCCATCCACCTTGAACTCCTTGACCATGTCTCTGATGAACTTGGACCTGTTACCTGTCTGATCAAACATGCGCGGACAGGCAGGCTTATCTTGGAGGTACCATCGAGCCAGAGCGGTAAGCGGGTCACCCTCCACATCTACATCCGTCCAGAAGATTCTGGTGCCGACGCACTGCGAATCAGTGACCACCAGGCCGCCCTCATCCTCAATAACCTTGATGAAGTCCGGGTCATCAAGTATGCCGCCCACTATCATCACTCTCGCCCGATAATCCTTGATGCCCTCTGCCCCCCTCAGGTCCTCCAGAAGCTGCTTTAGCATCTGATTGAACCGCTCCTTGGGCATGGCCGTGCTGGCTACTACGACGGCCAGCACATCGGCACCAGCGATGGGCGGAGCGTCCTGCTTCCTGAGCTCGTAAAGTTGCCTCAGCAGGCGTCTCGTCTCGTTATGTGTCTGTATCGCCTCCCGCAGCTTATCATCGGTGATGGTGACGCCCAGGTGCTTCTCCAGGGCTTCTTTGAGATTTGCACACTCCTCCCGCCACCACTCCACCTGCACATCGGTGGTCTTCTTAGGAAGGCTCATCATGTGCGTGAAGGGGGTTTCAACTTTGCGTTTCCAGTTATCGAAGATGCGGCGGCTGTGGTCGCAAGTGCTGGCCCAAACAGCCCCTTCAATAAACGCATAGTCGCCCCGAAGTGACATGTTGAAGACGTGACGGCAGAAGCTGCAGTTGATGTTGCTCAAATAAGTGTCTGACAGCTCCGTACCAGTGCTGCCCGGCGCTCTCATTCTGAGGGGTACAAGTCCGGCAGCGGTGATGATCTCCTCCGGCACATAGGAACAGTTGTACGTGGCAACCTTGCCCCCTTGCTCCCTCCATCTCCGTATCGCAGGATTGGTAAGGGTCTCGACGGCTTCAGTGAATTCCTTTAGCGCCTGGGACTTTACCTTTGCTTCCACTTCATTTCCCCCTTTAGATCGGAGTCCTGTGGTTCACCAGCTCAAACGTTTCATCGGGTACCACTGCTTCCTTTTAAGAAATTCGATATCTGTCCCTTTCCCTCGAAAGGTGACAAGAGGTTATCATGATGGAATACATAGAAATTATAATGGGGGGTCTGCCGCATAGTGCTGGACACAAAGATGGATTGGCCCCTAGACGGGTGGCGAGTTTTTGCAACAACTGATTCTCAGTCGACCAGACGGTGGCGCACCGCAATAGTGGCTGCCGCGGTGCGGCTGGTGACATCTAGCTTGCGGAGAATACTAGTCACGTGGAACCTCACAGTGGAGGGGCTTACCACCAGCTGTTCCGCTATTTGTGGGTTGCTCTTCCCCTCCACGATCAGCTTGAGTACCCTGCATTCAGTCTGTGTCAGGTGATATCCCTTCGCCATCGCCACAGCAGATGGGACTTCAACCCATGATTGTTCGTCTAATGGACGCTTGCTCACTTCGCGGATGTCCACAATGATGCCTTTGACAGCGGGATTTTCCAGAAGGTTGCTAGCGATGCCATCGACTACATGCCACGTGCCGTCCTTATTCCTCAAACGCAACTGTGCACGAATACTGCTGGGCTCAACCGGCGTCTGGATCATCTTGGTGAGCTCATGGGCTGCCTTGGACATATCGTCTGGGTGGATAATTCCGAGCGTATCCTTATCTACAAATTCTCCCGGTTCATAGCCGAACATTCGTGACACTACTGGGTTCTCATATATGACCTCTAAATCACTGTTTAGGATCACGATGCTGTCCGGAGAATTCTCAACAATTGCTCGAAAGAAGTCTTTCTGTATCTCAGGCGGCTCCTTGAAACGTGTGTCCCGTGTATCCGATGCTTCTGACTCAGCGATTCGTCGCTTCGATGTTGCCGATCCATGAGCACGTGTCTCCTCCCCAGTCCTACGGGCTCGCAACATCTTTATCATTCCAGTGTCCACATATTCCAGCAGATCGGACGGCATTTTTTTTGCAAGGCCAAATAGATCGTCCGTGTCCGCTCTGCTTGCACCAAGTGCCTGGGCTAGAGCCAAGATGACCTTCTGCCTCGGTGGGGGCATGACGCCAGTTTCAAGCTTACTCACGTATGTGGAGCTAATGGCTGTCTTTTGTGCCAGTTCTTCTTGTGTCAGGCCTTTGGCTTTCCTCAGATCCCTCAGTCTTTGCCTAAATGTCATCACAGTGCCACCTAATACTGTACATTAATCCTATGTAATACTGACCTGATTGTCAAGTACTACCAAGTGCCTGCACTAACCATATCTGAGAACGATGACTTTATCAACTGTCACGGGTAACGCCCCCTACTCGCCTCGGGATATTGGTCTCATTTCCATCAAGCTGCCCAGCACAATCACTGAGATAAAGCCATTGAAAAAACTAAGGTAATGGGCACAGTCTACAATCAGGTGAATTGTCGAAATATGCCATTGGAAGCTTTTATATGGAGGGATAAAAACTCGATAAAGGCTTCAGCGAAGTTGTTGGATGTCGCAAAACTCGCCAGCCGTACAGGGACTAATCCCTCTTTATAACCAGCACTGGGTTTAAGATTTCCGATTACAATATCTCTTGTTCAATATCAAATACCGTTGGTATCTCTTACGAGGGCAGCTGGCGATGCTGATAAAAGCTTCATCGAAGACAAAGGACAGGGCGGATGATGTGAACGCAGGTAATCGAAAGTGTTGTAATGCTACCATAAATACATGGTGCTTTAAAAGAATGGGCGAAGGTTCATAGGATAAGGAGTCACCGAGGTTGATATACGCTGGATGTGATTTGGGAATGATCTCGGCAAAGGTAGCCATCATTCAAAATAGTGATATCCTTGCATCTGAAGTACTTACCTACGAGAGCCATCCCAAACAAGCAGCAAAAGAGGTAATGGATAAGGCCCTAGCCAAGGCGGGCCTACGGCGAGAACAGATAAACCGTTGCATATCCACAGGGTTTGGCCAGAATGCCGTCTCCTATGCCAGTGGAACCGCTCCGCCCTTGGTTTGCGTTCACAGAGCCATCAGGAAACTCAATCCTAACATAAGAACGGTTATGGACGTTGGAGGCACTAGTTTCAGAGCCTTCAATATGGACGACAACGGCAAGGTAGCGGAGCTCGCGGTTACGGACACATGCGCAGTTGGAACAGGGATGTTCCTAGATGTAATAGCAAACGCCCTGGAAGAGCCGGTTGAGGAGTTAAGTCGAGCCGCGCTTGGCTCGGGCAATCCTATCCCCATAAGCAACACTTGCGTAATATTTGCCGAGAGCGAGGTAATCTCTAGCGTCAACGCTGGTCATGATCGATTGGATATCTTCGCTGGTGTTGCCTCCGGTGTAGCTGCGAAGATAGTAGGCCATCTCACGCGAATAGATGTAATTAAAGAGGTGGCGATGATAGGCGGTGTGGCCAAGAATAGCATCGTGGTGAGAGAACTTGGGGAGAAATGGGGGCTAAGTTTTGCCAATCTGGGGATCGACCCTCAGGTTATTGGAGCCTTGGGCGCCGCACTCATAGCTAAAGATGAAGCGGAGACCTCTTCAAAATGATACCATCAAAGCCTTGTAGCCGGAGGCCTTCATAGCCTTGATTAAAGACGAGAGTGAAATGATTGTAGCCGGATGCGATGTCGGTTCTCTAAGCACCAAAGCCGTGATCCTAAAGGACGATGCGATCTTGGGATCCGAGATAATACGATCAAGAGCAAGTGCCGGGCAGTCGGCTGTTGATGTAATGGACAAGCTGCTCAAAAGGCTTGATCTCACATATAGTGACATAGACTACTGCGTGGGCACAGGGTATGGACGTTATGTCGTACCCTTTGCCGATGCCAATGTCAGCGAAATATCATGCCATGGGAGAGGCGCCCATTGGCTTGCCCCCACCCTAAGGACAATAATCGACGTCGGGGGACAGGACTTCAAGGCGATAAAAGTGGATGACCAAGGCTTTGTGGAAGACTTTCGTATGAATGATAAATGCGCCGCCGGCACCGGCAGAAGCTTGGAAATCATGGCCAAGAGTCTCGGTGTTGATATCTCCGAGCTCGGCCCTCTATCGCTTGAGGCATCTAACCCTGTCGCTTTGAACAAGCCTTGCTGCGTCATGACCCAGATCGAAATCAGGCATCTGATCTTTGAAGAAAAGGATAGCGCTGACATTGCGGCCGGAATCAGCGACATTACTGCGCGCAGCATTGTTTTTTTGTTACACACTGTGGGGCTCCAAAAAGACATTGGTATGACGGGCGGCGTTGCCAAGCACATCGGCATCGTCAACTGTCTTGAACAACTGCTAGAGACCACATTTGTTCAATTCACTGAAGACCCTCAGATAATCGGAGCCATTGGAGCGGCCCTTTTCGCTGCCGACAAAGCTAAAAAAAAGCGCAATCTCACTTAGCCTGCTGCGGATCGTTGTCATCTAGCATATACTCATATCATTCAAAAGAAACGATTGGGGAAGAAGGTCTGGCTGAGGAACGCGACTGCAGTGGAACAATGCCACTCTTTCTACCTGCTCGATGGAACTAATTGACTTGGGCAGTTTGCCACTCCTTTTGTTTATCGGATGGGCAGTGACCTTCCCCCAATGATTGTACCACTTGTTAGTTTAATGTCCCCAGCATGTGAACCGGCTGTATTGCTTCTGGATATGTAACCAATAGATGAGGCAAGCTAAATTCAACGCTTGAATACGAGACACTTTGGGGGCATCCAAGTTCACCGAACAATGTGATGTTCAATTCCCCTTTGGGGCACCAAGATGAACAGTACAATATCCCGTTCAGCCGATTGCCAATGCACGATTCGACAGTTCGCTCACAGCGGGCGCTTGCGCGGCATGCCCGCGCGCCGTGGATAGCGGTCTGGCGTAGCAGAAACCTTATCGATAATCACCAGTGAGCGAGCCTCACCCGTAAATTCCGCCAGCCCGACCACTTGTACTTCTCTTAATCGACCGCCAAGGACTTCGACGGCTTTTGACGCACCCGCCACTTCGTCCCCGATATCGCCCTTCTTCATAGCGACAAATCTGCCGCCGATGGCGCACAAGGGCAGGGCGAGCTCGGCCAGCGTGGGCAATCTGGCAACCCCACGTGCCACGGCGACATCATACCTCTCTCGATATCGGTCATCATGCGCCAGCGTCTCAGCGCGCTCTGCGACGACCACGACATCAGCGAGGCCAAGGCAACCGACGAGGTGATCCAAAAACGCTGCCTTCTTCTTTACGGATTCGACCAGCGTCAGCTCCATGCCGGGGAGTGCTATCTTGAGCGGCAAGCCGGGGAAGCCGGCGCCGCTGCCTATGTCTATCACGCGCGAGGACTTGTCATCGATCAGCGAAGCGACCGTCAGCGAATCCAGAAAATGCCTGGTCTGCACATCCTCATAGTCCACGACCGACGTCAGGTTCAACCTGCGGTTCCACTGCACCAGCTCGTCGTAGTACTGCCGGAACAGTTCGACCTGCATCGATGTGAGATTTATGCCCAGCCTTTGAGCGCCGGAGATCAATCTATCCATGCTTCCCACCGTAACTCCATCGACAATATAATACTACGCCGCCTGCCAAAACACACCCGCCCGCCGATTTGACTGTGAAAATTTTTACAATTAAAATAAGAGGTGCTGTTCACATATCAGGGAGAGGAGCAATATTATGATAGGGATTAAATCTTTCGGAGCGTACATACCGGTTTACCGCATGCCCGCCGCCGAGATCGCCCGCGCCTGGGGCGGGCGGGGCAAAGGCGAGAGGGCGGTAGCCAACTACGACGAGGACAGCATCACCATGGCGGTGGAGGCTGCCATCGACTGTCTCGGCGGCATCGACCGCAAGACGGTGGATGCCCTGTACTTCGCCTCCACCACCCCGCCCTACGACGAGAAGCTGTCCGCCAGCATCGTGGCGGCGGCCACCGACCTGCGCACCGACATATCCACGCTGGACATCGCCGGCACGCT